>Ga0208039_1000045_pt1 | contig 115323 bp, 111 predicted proteins | sample June2015DPH_20_1_2_FD_184722 | JGI IMG/M metagenome (GOLD analysis project Ga0208039, IMG submission 184722) | Peatland microbial communities from SPRUCE experiment site at the Marcell Experimental Forest, Minnesota, USA - June2015DPH_20_150... | ecosystem: Environmental > Terrestrial > Soil >... | reverse complement strand
TGTGTCGACCGTTGGAGTTGATGAGGATCAAATCCTCAAATACGTCCGATGGCAAGGACGCCAGGATGAAGGTCAAGCGAAGCTTGACTTATTTTAAAGTGCCACGGGCTTGCCCGTGGGTATCTACAGTAGCTTTGAACTATTTAAAAGAGAAGCAACTCGAAGATGTGAAGGCAAGGTTTGATGTGGTGGCCATTCTCCTCGAGCAAAAAGGAGAAGAGATCGAATTGATCAAAGACGCCTTCGATTTGAATTGGGGATAAAAAAGGAGTTAGGAGTAATTATTGGTAACCTGTAATAAGAATGTCCTATGCTTATATTATTCTTGTCATTCCTGCGCAAGCAGGAATCCAGTAGATTCAGTTTTTCTGGATTCCCGCTTTTGCGGGAATGACGAAACAGAGGACATTTATTATACAGTTCTCAATAGTTTGGAGATTAGAAGAAACTCCAAACTTAAAGCTCTGAACTCAGAACTAAAAATTAAGAATTCCGAAATCCGCATTAGGACTTAGCCTCGACTTTCGCCTTCCCGAAACCGCATTTCTTGTGCCTTAGCAAACAAAAAAGGCCCTCACCCCTTCTCGAGGCGAGGGCCTTTGACACCGGCAGATGAATATGCGCAAACCTTTGGCTGGAATGTCGCCCCACATGGGTGTTAGCCGGATGCTACAGGCTTGCCCGTGTGGCTCCACAGGCAACTTCTCTCTATTGAACCCTATTTCGCTGCTTCTTCCAGCGGTATTCTCATCTTGTAGAATGAACGCCACACGAAGATGAGTCCGACAATGAACACCGGAATAGCGATGTAGGGAGCATAGTTCGTGGAACTGGATTCCTTCGCGTGCACCGCCATCTCGATCGCGATTTCGGTCGCGAGCAGGCCGAACAGAGTCGAGAACTTGATGATGGGGTTCATGGATACGGATGAGGTATCCTTGAAGGGGTCGCCCACCGTGTCGCCAATGACCGTTGCGGCGTGGAGCGCCGAGCCCTTGTCATTCAGGTCGACTTCGACAATCTTCTTCGCGTTGTCCCACGCGCCGCCGGTGTTTGCCATGTAGATGGCCTGGAAGAGGCCGAAGCAGGCGATGGAAATCAGATACGCCACGAAGAAATTGGGGTTCAGTAACGCGAAGGCGAGCGTGATTAACAGGATGGCGATAAAGATGTTCCACATACCCTTCTGCGCATACTGGGTGCAGATCCTTACAACCGTCTTGGAATCCTCGATATCGGCTTCCGTCTTGTCCAGGTTCATGTTCCTCTTAATGAACTCGACCGCCCGGTAAGCACCGGTGGTAACGGCCTGCATGGAGGCCCCGGCGAACCAGAAGATCACCGCGCCGCCACAAATCAGGCCGAGAATGATCGGCGCGTCGGTCAGCTGCACATGCAGCATGTTCTTGCTCTGGAGCAGCAGGATGATCGAGAAGATCATAGTCGTAGCACCGCACACCGCAGTGCCGATGAGGACCGGTTTGGCCGTCGCCTTGAAGGTGTTTCCGGCCCCGTCGTTGGCTTCGAGGTAGTGCTTGCCCTCCTCGAAGTTGGGATCGAACCCGAAGTTCTTCTTGATGTCATCCTTGATGCCGGGAATCGTTTCGGTCTGCGCCAGCTCGAATATGGACTGAGCGTTGTCGGTGACTGGGCCGTAAGAGTCGACGGCGATGTTGACAGGGCCCATGCAGAGGAATCCGTAGGCGACCAGACCAAAGGCGAAGATCGATGGATAGTTGATGACTTCAGCCGGTATAAAAAGGCTGACGAAATACGCGCCGGCCAGAAGACCAGCAATCAGCATGCCCATGTAGAAGGCGCTGAAGTTACCGGAAACGATACCGGACAGTATGGTAAGGGATGCACCGCCCTCGCGCGACGCGGTCACAATCTCTTGCACGTGCTTCGATTTGGAGCTGGTAAATACCTTGGTGAACTCGGGGATGAGAACTGCCGCCAGCGTACCGCAGCTGATGATCATGGCAAGTTGCCACCAGACATGGGGCATCGGGGTAAGCACGCCGTCTTTTAGAACCTGGAGGTCGCTGATCAGCAGGTAGCTCATCAGGAACGAGGTGCTGATGCACAAGGTGGCGGCGATCCAGATCAGTCTCATGAGGGGCTCTTCGAAATCAATCTCTTTCTTCCCTTTATATTTTACGGAAGAAATGCCCTGATTGACAAAATAGGAAAGCCCGGAGCAGAAATCCATAAGGAAACGCATTGCGAAAATCCACACGATCAGTTTGCCCTGGATGGCTTCTTTGACTGCGCTGTCAGGACTCACAACGGCCAAAGTGATAAAAGCTATCAGCGCAACGCCGGTAACGCCATAAGTTTCGAAACCGTCTGCCGTGGGGCCCACGCTGTCGCCTGCATTGTCACCGGTACAGTCAGCAATCACACCAGGGTTACGGGGGTCGTCTTCCTTCACCTTGAAGACGATCTTCATCAGGTCGGAGCCGATGTCGGCGATCTTGGTGAAGATACCGCCGGCGATACGGAGTGCCGATGCGGCCAGTGACTCACCAATGGCGAATCCCAGGAAGCAGTACCCGACGATATCGCGGGGTACGAAGAGCAGAATGATAACCATCATGACCAGTTCAAGGGAAATGAGGAAGAGTCCAACGCTCATACCGGAGCGCAGGGGAATATTTACCACGTCCCAGGGCCGCCCCGCCAGCGAGGCAAAAGCGGTACGGGCATTGGCATAGGTGTTGATCCGGATGCCGTACCAGGCCACGCTGTAGGAACCGGCCATACCCACCACTGAAAAGAGCAGCACCAGCAGCAGCGTGGGAACCCCCTGTCCCTTTAGAGCCAGGAAATAGAAGGACATGGCGACAGCGATGAAAATGAACAGCATGACAAGGAATTTGCCCTGCTGAATCAAATAGGTGCGGCAGGTCTGATAGATGATCTCAGCCACCTTGAGCATCGAGTCATGGGCTCTCAACTTCTTGACCTGGTGGCGCAGAAACAAGCTGATACCCAGCGTACCAGCGATGATGCACGCGCCATAAAACAGAAGATCCCAAGGTCTTATGCCACCCAGCAGGGTATAAGGAGCGCCCTTATGCAAGTCGGGTATCGCGAGATCTGCCTCGCTGGCGAACACCGTCAGCGGGATGAACAGGTATCCAACAACCATCAACAACATTCGCTTCAGCCTTAGGTTTTTCAGTCTCATAATGCCTTCTCCTGAAAAAATTTGTATTTGGTTAAATATCTTAGAACTTAATGACTTCGGTTCTTTTTCTAAGTTGGGCTATTTTTGCTAAATATCAATCTATTGTTGTTCCAAATAAGAAATAAGAAGGTAAGACTAAATAAAAAATTTCGGGATGAATATAAGGGAAAGCATTTAAGAAGTCAAGAATTTTTTCACAAATTAAATCGATTTTAGATTTTTTGAGGCTTAATAAGTATAATTTATTGAAATAATTAAATAATTTTTATTGCCACTCTCTATATTGCTTCTCCTACCACCTCTGGCTAACAGTAGTAAGTTGTTAGTCGAAGTAGGTAAACTTCCTTCCGGTAAACTTCCTTCCGGTTGACATATCCAAAATCTTAAAGTAAAATTGATTAAAAATATTGCTAGGGGAGCTCATTGGGCTGAGAGTCCTTACCTTTAGGGTAGGGAGACCCTCCGAACCTGTTTGGGTAATTCCAGCGAAGGGAAGCGGAAGATGAAAAAGAAGCCGTAATACCTCCATTGGGATTACGGCCTCTTTTTTTTTGGTCAAAGAGTAGCGCCCCCATTTATTGGGGGCGAATAAAAATATTCCGTCGGCAATAAATGCCGACGCTACTTTGGTTCTGGGATGTAAGAAACGGAAATATTATGGAAGAATGAGGGCATACGGAGGAAACCATGGTACTTGATGAAAAGATTATTACCCAGGCAATTATTGATCGGTACTACGAAAAATTAAAACAAAACCTCTCCGTCGATGCGGCGATTGTAGGAGGAGGTCCGTCTGGATTGGTCTGTTCCTATTATTTAGCCAGAAATGGATTTAAAGTCACCCTTTTCGAAAGGAAACTTTCGATCGGAGGAGGAATGTGGGGTGGGGGGATGATGTTCAATGAGATCGTTGTGCAGGAAGAGGGAAAGAGAATCCTCGATGAATTTGAAATTCGATCCAAACTTTACAACAATGGTTATTATACCGCTGATTCTATTGAAGCCATCTCAACGCTCTGTTCAAAAACGGTGAAGTCAGGAGTGACCATTTTTAATCTGATCAGTGCTGAGGATCTCGTCATCCGGGAGAATCGAGTCACTGGTTTAGTCCTCAACTGGACAGCCGTGGAGATGGCCCATTTGCATGTTGATCCTTTAACCATCCAATCTAAATTCGTTGTGGATGCGACAGGTCATGCCACCGAAGTCGTCTCCATTCTCCAAAAGAAGAATGATATAAAGCTTTTCACAGAGACAGGTAAGATCGTCGGTGAAAAGTCCTTGTGGGCAGAGGCGGCCGAGAAGGATACGATGGCCAATACAAGAGAGGTCTTTCCTGGGTTTTATGTATGCGGTATGGCGGCCAATGCCACCTTCGGGTCTTATCGAATGGGTCCTATCTTCGGAGGGATGCTCCTTTCAGGTGAGAAAGTAGCCTCTTTGATTACAGAGGAGTTACGGAGATTGAAATGAAGCGAATACTGACGATCGCTGGATCAGATTCTGGAGGCGGGGCAGGGATTCAGGCAGATCTGAAAACTATTACCTTGCTGGGCGGTTATGGGATGAGTGTCATCACTGCCCTCACAGCACAAAATACCGTAGGGGTTCAAGGCATTCATGAGATTCCTGCCCGATTTGTTGAAATGCAGATCGATTCTGTTCTCTCCGATATCGGCGCCGATGCCATCAAGACAGGGATGCTGGCGAATAAAGAAATTATCGGGGTCGTGTCTAAAAAAATTGGGCAGTATAAAGTGGAAAAGGTGGTGGTGGATCCAGTGATGGTTTCTAAGAGTGGAGCCCACCTTCTTCGAAAGGATGCTCAAGAGGTTCTCATCAAAAAATTGATCCCTCTCGCATGGGTGGTGACGCCAAATCTTATGGAGGCATCGGTTCTTACGGGATTAAAAGTAAACTCTCTTGAGGGGATGAAGAAAGCCGCTCATCAAATTTACAAATTGGGAGCAAAGCATGTGGTCGTGAAGGGAGGCCACCTAAAAGGAATGGCCATTGATCTCCTTTACGACGGAAGAAAATTTAATGAGATGGAAGGACTGAGGATTGAGTCGAAGAATACCCATGGTACAGGTTGCACCTTTGCCTCAGCCATCGCAACTCTTTTAGCCAGAGGGGATAATGTTTATGAAGCTGTAAGAAAGGCAAAGACCTTCATCACCATGGCCATCCAATCCGGTCTCAGCCTCGGAAAGGGAACAGGTCCTAACAACCCTTCTGCTTATGTCCTAAGGGAGATGGAGCGATATCGGGTGATCCAGGAGTTAAAGAGGGCAGTAGAAATATTGAAGGAGGAGAAGATTGGACATCTCATTCCAGAAGTCTCCTCAAACTTAGGCTATGCTCTTCCACAGGCTGAGGGGATTGGAGATGTGGCTGCCTTTCCAGAAAGGATTGTTCGATTCAAAGATTCGGTGGCCACTCATCGTGATGCGGAATTTGGTGCTTCCCAGCACGTCGCTAATATTATTCTTACCGTCATGAAATTTGATCCTGATTATTGTTCGGCAATGAATATTCGATATTCAAAAGACAATGTCGCGCAATTAAGGAGAAAGGGTTTTCTTGTCGGTCATTTTGATCGAAGGCTTGAGCCGAAAAGAGTGAAAGAGAAGGAAGGTTCTTCCTTGGAATGGGGTGTGGGAGAGGCCTTGAAAAAGATGAAGCGAGTGCCCGATTTCATCTACGATGAAGGCGATATTGGTAAAGAACCTATGATTCGGGCGCTGGGAAAAAACCCTATGGAGGTGGTCAATAAGATAGCAAAGGCATTTAGCAAATAGCCATCAGTATAGGAAGGTGAAAATATGACTCAAAAGATTCAGGCTCAAAAAGGAATCATCACGAAAGAGATGAAGATCGTCGCCAGAGATGAAGAAGTCTCTCTCAAATGGCTCCAAGAAAAGATTGTTTCTGGTCGGATCGTCATCCCGGTCAATCGAAATCATCGAGGCGTGAAACCTGTAGGGATTGGAGAAGGGCTTCGGATCAAGGTCAATACAAACTTCGGGACTTCTTCTGACCACGTCGATTTAGAAGAAGAGCTGAAGAAACTTGAGGTTTCGATTCAAGCCGGGACCGATACGGTGATGGACTTGAGCACGGGTGGAGATATCGATGCCATTCGTAAGGAAATCATTCGCCATTCTCCTATCCCCGTGGGGACCGTTCCTATTTATGAAGCAGCCATTAAGGCGGCTAAGAAGAGGAAAGCTCTTGCTAAGATGAGGGTGGAAGATCTCTTTGAAGTCATCGAGCGGCAAGCAGATGAGGGTGTTGACTTTATAACGGTTCATTGCGGGGTGACTCGGAATGCTGTGGAGCGGTTGAAGAAGGCCCATCGGCTATTGGGAGTGGTCAGTCGGGGTGGCTCTTTTCTCATTGAATGGATGATTTATAATGGCCGAGAAAATCCACTCTATGAACATTACGACCGGCTCTTAGAAATTTCAAAAAAGTATGATGTGACTTTGAGTTTAGGAGATGGGCTGAGGCCTGGATGTCTGGCCGACGCTACAGACCGACCTCAGGTGGAGGAAACAATCGTTCTTGGAGAGTTGACAGAAAGGGCATGGGCAGAAGGGGTTCAGGTGATGATCGAAGGACCAGGCCATGTCCCTCTGGATCAGATCGAAGCAAACGTCCTTTTGGAAAAGAGATTGTGCAAGGGTGCTCCTTTCTATGTACTCGGGCCATTGGTGACCGATGTCTCTCCAGGATATGATCACATTACATGCGCCATTGGTGGCGCCATTGCAGGCAAGGCAGGAGCAGATTTTTTGTGTTATGTGACACCATCAGAACATCTGAAGTTGCCCTCTGTCGAGGATGTCCGGGAAGGTGTAATTGCCACAAGAATTGCAGGTCATGCGGCTGACATTGCACGAGGAAACAAGATTGCCCTTCAGAGGGATATTGAGATGTCAAAGGCTCGAATGGCTTTTGACTGGGAGAAACAAATAGAACTTTCGCTTGATCCGGAGAAAGCGAGGCGTTACCACGAAGAGGGGAAATCGGGTGAAAAGGATGTCTGCACCATGTGTGGCGAATTCTGCGCCATTAAAAGAGTGAAAGACTTTTTTCAAAATAGTTAAGAATCTGCAGTCTAACCCCCATCCATCTCTCCCCCTCAAGGGGGGAGGGTGAGGGTGGGGGTGACGTCATTTTATTTAATGCGTCCGCATTAGTCTCGCACTCAATTAGTCACTTAGCCATATAGTCAGAGACCACTGTTTTAAAATCAAACACCCCAGCTCAGGTTTGTTAAATTGACATTGTAAAATTGACTTCTGACTAACGAATTCACCACAAAGAGTTAAAAACTTGCCTGTAGTAGGACTTGATGATTTCTGATGAAGGTAAGTAACGGTTGGCACGTGAGAGGCCGCCGCGCACCTACTTCGCGCGAGGATGGCCCCTCTTCCTGCAGTGCACTTCACGGACTTGGGCGGTGCCGTTCGCAAGCGGATTCGTAAGTTCCATTCCTCGCCTTTACAGATCACTTCGTGGTGAGGATCTCTTGGAGCGAGACGCGTTCGCCGCCCTTGGCCTTTGCTTCATCTCCCTCCGCAATTGTCAACGTCACCTTTCGCGGTCCTGACGAAAACTGGATTTCTGTGATTCTTAGTCCTGGGACCCCCGAAGTTTTCGACACGTATGCGACCACCGGTCCTGCACTGGCGGTCTGTAAATTATCGAGTGCTGAGCGCAGCTCAGTAGCGAACTTGAGAATGTTCCCTCCATAGAAATCGCCCCAAGCTCTGGTCACCCAAGACACCCGATCGTTCCAAAAGGCAACGCCTCCTAATAGTTTGGCAGTGGAGCCTGTTCCCTCCCAGAGGAAATATGAGTCGGTGCTGCTTTGGGTGAGCACGTACCGGGAACGCAAGCCGCTGAGCAACGGTTCTTTCGGCATCCCCAGCCTTATCTCGGTGCCCGCAACAAACAGAGAGGCATCGTCCGCGCGCGCTTCGGGGATCTGGGGGGCTGATGTCATCAAAGTTGCCAAAATGGTAAAAGAAAAGACTGGAACGATTACTGCAACGAGAAGCTTACGGTGGTTCATAATGTCCTCCTGACTGTGGTTGGCATGGTCTAACGCTGGCCTTAGCCGATTGACAATGGAGCGAAGCTGAATTGGCAATCGGAGTTCAACCCTTGTTATGCATTTAACTTAATGCCTCCAAAACTGGCATTGGTATTTTTGATTGAGCACGGGGATTTTTCCACATAAACTGGAAGATTACCCCCATCTCTGGGTTGAGACTAGCAAGGGAGCACGCAGATATATTGCGCCATTCGTCAAGATAGAAAAGCCCATCTGGTTTCAAAATAAACTGCGCTTCGTTATTGAAAAAATTAGCTTCACCAAATAGTGCCTGCATCAGGTCCTGTCTTTGTTCCGCCAGTGAGCAATTAAATACAAACAAAATGTTGAGTGTCCCCTCGGGAAACTGCTTATGAACATCGCATAATTTACTCCGAAGATCCATCGCTCTCTTAGCTATCGAGCGAGTGTATGGTGGTTTCCCGCTAAGCACATCACCCGGTTTTTCAATATGCGGGAACGGATCAAGATACCTTTTTACCTCACCATAAATTTCAAAGCTATTAACATAAAAGCAACAATCAGAATACGTCCCTTTTCCTGTGGGAGGATGTAGTTTAAGTTTGCCAGAGAATCTACCAACAGAAGCACAAAGGGCAATTTCAAAATATAACTCATCAACTCGGTCAGCAGAATCTACGCCAGATAGATCTCGCCGGTAGTTATCGCTAACTGTTTTCCAACCACAGAGAGTGTTTAATTTCTTTAAATGCCTATCGAACGATACTAAGTTGTTTCTGCCAAGTTCGATCAGGGATGGTGAACCAATAGCCATGTACTCAACTAGGCCTCCTGGTAGGGTTCGTTGAGCTTTCGTTTTGAGGAGAGACCATAAAAGTGGGCAGTTTGATTTCATCCATGCGCTGAGTTTATTTTGGTCTGTCATATCTGGCTACCGCTATTGGCAATATTATATCAACATCTGTATGATTAATGGAAGAATTATCTGTCCGTTATAAACAGGGTTTTCAACTAACGATTCCGGTTTGTAATATACACCATTTTTAAATTTTAAGGAAGTGAAAGTTTCAGGGAAAAAACCATTACACCACATTGTATTCGTGGATGAGTTTACCTTCGCGGAAACGGGTTGGGCTTAATTCTCCAATCTGCAATGTTCAATCGAATATCGGTTTAGGTTTCACCGAGGTAGGCTTTGCGAACCATTTCGTTCTGACGCAAATTCTCCGCTGAATCGCTGAGTACCACAGCACCCGATTGCAGCACGTATCCTCGGCTGGCCACTTGAAGGGCCATGCGGGCGTTCTGTTCAACCAGGAGGATGGTTGTGCCATCTGCGTGGAGCTGTCGGATGGTTTCAAAGATACTGTCAACCAGTACCGGTGCCAAACCCATTGAAGGTTCATCCATTAAAAGAACACGCGGATTAGCCATCAGGGCTCGACCCATCGCCAGCATCTGTTGCTCTCCACCACTGAGCGTACCCGACACCTGTTTGCGGCGTTCCTTCAGCCTTGGAAAGAGTGTAAAGACTCGCTCCAGGTTTTCGTTGATGAGCCGTTGATCGGTACAAGCAAAGGCACCCATTTCCAGATTTTCTGTAACCGTTAGTCGACCAAAGACGCGGCGCCCCTCAGGAACTTGCACCACCCCTTTCGCCACGATTTCGTGTGGAGGATAGTGAGTAAGATCTTCCCCATTGAGGCGGATAGACCCCTGGCGTGGCCGCAACAAACCGCTGGTGGTCTTAAGCAAAGTGCTCTTGCCCGCCCCATTGGCTCCGATCAGGGTGACAATCTCTCCTTTATCAACGGTTAGAGAGACATCTTTGAGGGCATGGATTTGTCCATAATAGGTATGCACATTTTCGACTTCGAGCATAGCCATAATGTTTACTCAATTGTAGATTTATGATTGAAGATTTCGGATTGAAAATCTTAAATCTAAAATCTGAAATCTAAAATTACATAGCTTGACTTACTTCAGCGGCGCTCCCCCGGCCAAGGTAGGCCTCGATGACCTTTGGGTTCTTCTGAATTTCAGCCGGGGGACCCTCCGCGATTTTTTCTCCATAATCTAATACGGTGACAGTTTCAGAGATACCCATCACGACCTTCATCTGATGCTCGATGAGAAGGATCGTGATCCCCAGTTCATCACGAAGGTGCTGAATAAAATCCATCATATCCTGCGTCTCCCGTGGATTCATGCCTGCTGTGGGTTCGTCGAGGAGTAAGAGTTTGGGACGAGCAGCCAAAGCTCGAGCGATTTCCAGCCGCCGCTGGTCGCCATAAGGAAGATTCTTTGCCCCCAAATCGCCCTTCCCAGTCAGGTTGACGAACTTGAGGAGGCGCCGCGCCTCTTCTGCCGCCTCTTTTTCTTCCTGTTGAGTAGCAGGTAACCCGACCACAATGCCAAAGAACCCCGCTTTCAAGTGGCCATGGAGACCCACGAGAATATTTTCCATGGCTGTGAGGTTCGGGAAGAGACGAATGTTTTGATAGGTGCGAGAAATTCCCAATCGGACGATTCGGTCAGGCAACAAACCAACGAGCGAGTGGTTTTTAAAAAGAATCTCTCCAGCTTCAGGCCGGTAAAAGCCGGTGATGCAGTTGAAGAAGGTTGTCTTACCAGCACCGTTGGGTCCGATGATACTGTGGATGCTATGTTCTTTGAGCTCTATGTTCAAGTCACCCACCGCCACCAACCCACCAAAGCGTTTCGTAACTTTTTTTGCAGAAAGAATGGTCATAAGGCCTTTCTACTTATTAGGTCCGGAGCCTGATGGTGATTCTGTTTCAGCAGATTCCCCTCCGTGTAATTCGCGACGGCGCAAGGCCTCCGGCCAAAGACCTTCTGGCCGAAGAAGCATCATGACTACGAGAGCAGCACCATAAACCAGGAGCCGGTACTCGGCAAACTCCCGCAGCAACTCAGGCAGGCCAACCAGGGCGATCGCTCCCACGAGCACGCCTGGAATGCTTCCCATCCCTCCCACGATAATTAAGCAGAGGATGTTGATAGAAATCATCACGTTGAAACTGTGGGGATAGACCGAGCCAAGTTTGCTGGCAAAGATCGCTCCGCTCAAAGCAGAGAAGGCAGCTCCGGTGGCGAAGGCCAGTAACTTTGTAGAGACAAGATTGATTCCCATCGCCTGGGCCACGTCTTCATCCTCACGCACTGCCATCCAGGCGCGTCCCAGCCGAGAATCTCTTAGCCGCCACGAGATAAAGCCAACAAGCAGACAACCAGCGAGAATAAGATAATAGATCTGTTGGGGGGTCGCAAATTCAATACTGCCGAGAGATGCTTTAGGAATTTTACCGATACCCTGTGCTCCACCCAACCATGGTCGTAAAAAATCGGAGAGGACAAGAATGCGGATAATCTCACCGAAGCCAAGGGTGGCAATAGCAAGATAATCGCCACGCATCTTGAGAACAGGGATGCCCAGAAGAACACCCGATAGGACTCCCATGAAGACCGCGAAGGGCAGTGCTCCCCAAAATGATAGACTAAAGAAACCCAACTCGGGTGAGGTTAATACAGCAACGGTATAGGCACCGATGGCGAAGAAGGCTACATAACCAAGATCCAAGAGGCCGGCAAATCCAACCACGATATTAAGCCCTAAGCCTAAGAGAACATATAAGCCCACAATGGTGAGCACTTCGCTGAGGAAGAGGCCAAGAATCTGTGGCAGAGCGAGCAAGATCATGATGAGAAGAAGGAGGCTCGTTATCCTCAGCGCTCGTTGACTGGTAGGAGACAGACGTTTCAAGTCAGTTCGAATTGCATTCCCTTTTTGAGCCCAAAAGTAGAACAAAGCGGCAATCGAAACAAACAATCCTATGGCGCCATGGAATGTAAGTCCGTTGGCGGTGAAGAGCCACTCGTTCATGACGGCAAGGGGTCCCCAGAGGGCGAAGGTGGGACGCAGCAAATCCTGTAGAACACCCGCCCCAACAACGCTGCCTAGCGAGACGATCAACACCCGACGGAGGAGGCTTGGTCCGAGATAGAGAAGGCCTGCGAGAAGACCACTTAGGGCACCACCACCGAGGAGCAGAGGAATGCCTGCCTTTATTCCCTGATCAAAAGTGAGTAATTTATAGAGGAGAGGAGAAGCATTGATAAAGACTTTCCGTAAATTTATCAGACCTCCCACAATGACCAGTAGAGCGAGGACGCTTCCTACTATCAACCCCGATATAAAGCTACTTATTAGAATCCATAACGGCTCAGTCCTGGGTGTCCGTTTTGCTGCCAGATAGGCCATAAACAGGACGACCAGAAGCAACAGGGTGTGGCCCATTGAGATGATGTGGCTGATAATATCGCGTTGGCTGAAAGCCTCAATCATTCCGACGAGTGCAAGGAGTACTTCGACGATGCCGCCAATCAGTCCGATTTTCAATCCCTGTTGCCAGACAGATTGTCTCATAGTCCTGTAGTCCTCTGGTCTTGGTGCCTTATAGTCTCATGGTCGTTAGATATTTTATTTTGGGTTCATTACTACCAGACTATATGACTATACGACTCACTGACTGTTTAAGCTTTCTTTCCAGCCAAACGCTCTCCCAAAATGCCTGTGGGGCGAAAGATCAGCACGAGGACGAGCATGATAAAAGCTATGGCATCTTTCAGTTGGTAGGGCGCTACAATTCCCAGACCGTCCAGGACAAGGCTGGGTCCTACCGATTCAACAAGGCCGAGAAAAATTCCACCCAACATGGCTCCTGGAATATTCCCGATGCCGCCCAATACCGCTGCGGTAAAGGCCTTAATCCCTGGAATAAAACCCATGGAAAAGTGAACCTGCTTGAACATCACCGCATACAGGACACCCGCTGCTCCAGCGGCCATTCCACCGATGACGAATGTGGTGACAATCATCCTGTCAATGTCAATCCCCATCAACGAAGAGATTTCCTTATCTTCAGAGACGGCGCGGATCGCTTTGCCAATGCGGGTGCGTTGGACGAAGGAGTAGAGAGCAGCCATCAACAGGGCGGCAGCCACAATCACCACCGCTTGAAACTTTAGAATCCGGAATTCTCCGAGCATCCATTCACCTTCGAGGATCTTCACCACTGGATAGGCCTGGAAACCAGAACCATAGAGTCCTCGAAAAGTATATTGCAGAAAGAAGGAGGCTCCGATGGAAGTGATGAGGGGAACCAGGCGTGGCGCAGTTCGTAAGGGGCGATAAGCAATCCGCTCTAATAGAACAGCGATCAGGGTTGAGGTCGCCATGGAGACAATGAAGATGATGATTAAGCTAATAATCGGCTGACTATCCAGAAAACCGGATGAATAAAAGGCAGCTGCGACAAAGTAGGCAGTGTAAGGACCGCTCATAAAAACTTCGCTATGAGCAAAATTGATCATCCGAAGAATTCCATAGACCATGGTATAACCCATAGCGATGAGGGCATAGATGCTTCCTTGAGCCAGACCGAAGATGATGAAATCAAACCAGTGGTGAGAGGTGTATCGGCCTTCGGTTAATGTGGCGGCAGAACCCCAGATCATTAACGCCAAAATGGCCCCTCCGATGACCCACATGACGACATCGGTAGGAGTCATCCTTTCTCTCCAACGTTTCAACATAAGGATTTCAATCCTTTGGGATCGTTTAGCCAATCGAATTTCGCCCTTGCTTTTATGAAGCGGTCAAGAGCAGATTGAGTTCATGGGTACAAGTTCTAAATTGAAGATGAGCCAGGAACAATTTTTATCTCTGGTCCATTGTTTCTATTTATAAGTAACTCGATTTTTTTAGAATACCGAGTTACTTCTTGGGTGGTGTTTGTCCGGCTGGAGCTGAATAAGGCGTCCAGAATGGTTTGTCAGGCATCACCAAGTTCTTGACATTATCAGCGCTCGTCTTATAGATGGCGATCCTCGGGTCTGCACAGTCGCCATATTTGTCGCAGGTAAGATTTCCAGTTAAGCCTTTGAAATTCTTCGTGGCGTAAAGGGCATCCCTTAAAGCCTTTCGGCCAATGCAGAGGGTCCCGTCTGGAGCTTTTTGGGCCACCTTTTCGATGGCAGCAAAGATCATCATTGCCGCATCATAGGCGTGGGCATGGAAGGGTGCGATTGGTTTTTCGCCATATTTCTTTTGATGCTTCTCCAAGAAGGTCTTATAGCCGGCGGCAAAAGCGGATTTGTCAGGACTGGAATGATACATGCCAACAGCAGTCTCCCCTGCTGCCTTATAAAAATCGGTTGAGAAAATACCATCAGCGCCCATCATGGCAACCTTCTCCAATCCCTTTACCTCCTTCACCTGTCGCGTGATGTGACCGCCTGCTGCGATAAAGACGGGGTAATAGATAAATTCAGGTTTGCCTGTGGCGATCTTTGTGAGAACGGGCCGCATATCTGTATCCGTAGGGGCAACCGCTTCTTGAGAAGTGATGGTCCCACCCAGTTTTTTAAAGGTATCTGCAAAAATAGCCTGTAGTTTTTCGGCATAAATGCTTCCATCGTGAATGGTCGCTGCCCTTTTAACCTTTAATACCTTAAAGGCGAACTCGGCTGTCACGGCGCCTTGAACTTTATCGTTATGAGCAGTACGGAGATAACCGTCATATTCGGGCCCACGCTTCGGGTCTGTCAAATCCGGCGCGGTAGCCGATGGTGAAACCGTTGCTATACCAGCTTTCCAGAGGATCGGTACTCCAGGCCGGGCCTCGCTTGAACAGCTCGAGCCGATTGCCGCTACAATCGTCGGGTCGGCAGCAAGTTTGGTGGCAGCCGCCAGGCCGCCTTCGGCGTTACAACCTGTGTCCTGAACGGTTATTTTAATAGGGAACCCAAGAATTTTGCCGCCCTTGTCATCAATGGCAATTTCCACACCCCGTTTGGTATCTGTTCCCAACGAGGCGTCCGGACCTGCAACAACAAACCAGCAAGCAATGTGAACAGGTTCGCCGGGTTTGATCTTCACCACACCCATCGGGTCTTCATATTTGAAAGTTGGTTTTGTCTGCTGCGCTGAAACCATTGATCCCGTCATTACGATAAGACCATTCGCTATGATAAGAACGAATAATAAGATGGGTAGGCGTTTCATAAGGACCTCCTTCCTCTTCAATTGGAAATCCGAACCTCAAAACCCAAACTTCAAATAAATCCCAAAATTATGGAATCTAAAATCCAAATGTCAAACTTTAAAACTTCGTAAAATTTTTAAATTCATTTTAGATTTTGATTTTTGGATTTCAGAATCTTAATGGTTTTTGCCAGGCCTCTTTGAGATCATAAATATTGGCCTCAATGATCGTCTTTCCATGAAGACCAATGATCCGGAAGATTTCATCATCTGAAACCACGCCGATCTCTCCATAAATGGCATCGCCGAGAAGTGCTTCAAAGGCTTTCTTCTTTGATGGATCCAGGGTCACCACAAAACGGCTCTGGGATTCAGAGAAGAGGAGGAGGTCGTTTCGATTCAATCCAGAATAAGGGACGTTCTTGAGATTAATTTCCATTCCTAAGCCGCCTGCGAATGCGGTCTCTGCCAGAGCCACCCCTAACCCTCCATCCGAACAGTCATGACAGGATCGAATCAATCCTCTCTGTATCGCTTCGTATAATTTTCTATAAAGAGATCGGGCTTTCTCCGCATCAACCCTGGGGACCCGATTTCCTATGAAACTTTTCGAGGCATAATACTCCGATCCTCCTAACTCTTCAAGTGTCTTCCCTAGGATATAGACCAGGTCGCCGGCTCTTTTGGCATCCATGGTGATCGCTTTCCTCACATCATCCATTTTGCCCAATGCTGAGATAAGAACCGTGGGAGGAATGGAGATTTTCGTCCCACCGATGAGGGTATCGTTTTTCATACTGTCTTTACCTGAGATAAGTGGGACACCAAAGGCTTTACAATAATCATAGAGTGCTTGGTTGGCACGGACGAGCTGGGCAAGTTTATACTCTCCATCGGGTGTCTTCTCGGATTGGACCGGATCCGGCCAGCAGAAGTTATCCAACCCGGCAATCCGATCAGGGTTTCCACCGACCGCGACATTATTTCGGATCGCTTCATCCATGGCGCAGGCCACCATGTGATAAGTGTCAATGTCACTGTATCGGGGGCAAATTCCATTGGAGACAACGATTCCTTCGAAGGAGTTGAGAATCGGTCTCCATACCCCTGCATCACTCGGCCCGTCATTGAAGCGACCCACTAGGGGTTTGATCACGCTGCCTCCCTGAACCTCATGGTCGTATTGTCGGATCATCGATTCTTTACTGCAGATATTGAGACGAGAGAGCATCTCCTTCAGGGTGGAGATCAAATCCTTGGGCTCTGGAAAACTTGGTTCTTCATGAACGGGCCTCTTCCATTTCGCCCGAAGTTCCATCTTGGGGAGGCCGGAATGGAGAAAATCCATATCCAGATAGGCCACTGTTTTCCCCTGATAGAGCACATTAAATTTTTTCGTATGGGTAAAGGTGCCCAAGGCCGTTGCTTCCACATCCATCTTTTTAGCTAATTGAAGAAAGGCATCGATCTTCGAGGGCGAGACGGCCAGTGTCATTCTTTCTTGGGCCTCTGAGAGAAGGATCTCCCAGGGATGAAGGCCATGATACTTGAGGGGAGCTTGATCGAGATGAAGCTCACAACCGATCTCTCTTGCCATTTCGCCCACGGAAGAGGAGAGACCACCCGCCCCATTATCCGTGATTGATTTATAAAGCCCCTGGTCTCGAGCCAGAAGCAGAAAATCGGTCATCTTCTTCTGAGTGATAGGGTCGCCAATTTGAACGGCTGTGACCGGAGAATCTTCGCGGAGCTCTTCCGAGGAAAAGGTCGCACCGTGAATTCCATCCTTGCCGATTCGACCTCCGGTCATCACAATGAAGTCGTCGGGTTCTGCCTTTTTCGAATGGGAGGGTTCGCCCAATATCTCCCTGGGCATGATTCCGGCTGTTCCGCAATAGACCAAAGGTTTTCCGAGGTACCGGTCATCAAAGACCACTCCTCCATTAATAGTGGGGATTCCACTTTTGTTTCCTCCATGCTCCACACCTTCCCTCACTCCATCATAGATCCGTTTTGGATGAAAGAGACGCGAGGGAAGGGGTTTGGAGTAAAAAGGAGAGGCAAAGCAGAAGACGTCCACGTTAAAGATCAGTTTTGCGCCTTTTCCTGTTCCCAAGGGATCGCGATTCACTCCAACAATTCCAGTGAGTGCTCCTCCATACGGATCCAAGGCAGAAGGGGTATTGTGTGTCTCTACTTTGAAGACTAAATGATAATTTTCATTGAATCGAATAACCCCTGCATTGTCATCAAAAACCGAAACACAAAAGTCTTCATTTCTAAGGATGGTTCGAATTTCTTCGGTGGTTTTCTTGATATAGGTCTTAAAAAGGCTGTCAATTAGCTTTTGGTCTCTTGGTTCATCCAGATAATCAATTTGGGCATTAAAGATCTTATGTTTGCAATGCTCAGACCAGGTCTGAGCAATCGCCTCCAATTCAACATCCGTAACCCTCTTCCCCAAACCCAATTTCTTACGGCCCTCAATAACGTTGGTGTTTTTTAAATAATTTTGAATGGTCTTCATCTCTCTGAGATCGAGAGCGAGAAGCCGCTCTTGGCTCAACTGAAGAAGGGCTTGATCCGTGACCTCCAAATCGATTTCTTCGACTCTTCCCTCTTCATCTCCTCTTACTTTTGGAACCTTGGGTTCAACTTTTCCAACCCATTCATCAGCTTTCCAGACTTCAAATCTCTGAATAAGAGAATTTCCCAAAAGGTCGGTACATATTCTTTCCACATCTTCTTGTTTCAGATGTCCCCAAAAGAGATATTGGGTGGAAGTGTAAACTTTTTCTTCTTCCTTTAATTTTCTTCCGAGCCTCCATTCAATCGCTTCTTTGGCTGTTTTTCCTACATTATCCGTGACACCGGGCTTGAATCCCACCTCAGCCAACCAGTCGAAATCTTGGGCCAGAGGTTGATCGATCCGATATTCTTGTATGATCGGATCGACGAGGGGGCCCGTAGCGACCCTCTCCAGTTCTTCTTTTGTAAGTTTCATATCGAGCGTGAAGACAGAGATAGTTCTGACCGATTTCACAGGCAAACCGAGGTCATTTTGAACTCTTCTACTGACTTTTTCACCCAAGGGATCTCGAATCCCTTTCTTCAATCCAATCTCAACGCGGTGCGGCACAATCTCCTCCCAAAATTTGAGATTTCAGATTTTTCAATTTGCAATCTACAGTCTGAAATCTTAAATGTATTTCTTTACGGCCTCCAATCCCCTCCAGAGATGGGCTTCTTCATGGGGTTCGATGGTGTAAAGGGGGTTCAGTTCCAGTTGTGAAAGAAGAATAAAGAATTGATTAAAATCGAATCCTCCTTCCCCCACAGGGAGATGTTCATCCATCTCTTTGTGATTATCGTGGAGATGGACCTCACTCAGAAATCCTCCCAATGTTTCTATCCAAATGGGGAGAGGGGTCTTGCTGAAGACGTGATGGTGGCCCGTGTCGAAACAGAATCGAAAATGGGGTGAATGGATTTCCTCTAAAAGATTTTTGATAGAGTCGGGAGACTCTTCAAAAACATTTTCAACCGCAAGGGTCAGCCCCATCTCCTCTGCCTCCTTGACCAAAGGCCTCCAGGTTTGAAGACTGCTCTCGAGCCAAAGCTTGACATCTCCATCAAATTTCCATCTCTCGTACCCTGGATGAAAGACGATCATCTTGGGTCTGAAGAATTGTGCCAATTCGATCGTCTTCAAGAATCGGTCAAAGGTCACCTCTTTAATCCTTCGATCCACTCCCCCAGGACTTAAATCCATGAATGGACCATGGAGGGTAATTTCCAATTGGTTTTCTCGGAGCCTCTTAGACAAATGTTGAACATCCTTTTCGTGGCAGGCATCCAAATCCTCTGCACTGAAATAGATTTCAGGATGGATTCGGTTCTCGATCGCAAAATCGATACGATGAAGAAGCATGGAATAGGGGACATTGATGTGGATGACAGTCATCGTTGGTTTCTCCAGTTTTTTGGGTTACCAATTTATATCATGCAACCTTTCAAAACTCAATTCCCTCTCTATCAGGGTAGGGTGCGACTCTGTTTTAGGATTCAAGACTCCAACAATGTAAAGGACCAAGGTTTTTGGAAATTCAAGTTCCATGGTTTATCCTTTAAAAATTATTATAAGGACTATATGATGAAACGACAAGGACATTTAAGTGACCTCTTCAGATTTCACACAAGTCAAAAGGTCTGTCCCCCATTGCAATAAAGAGAAAAATTATGATATAAAACTTTACAGGAGGATTTATGTTCAATATCGGACTTCCGGAGTTGTTGATCATCGTGGCTATTGCCTTGATCGTCTTCGGTCCTAATAAACTTCCAGAGCTGGCCAAGGCTTTTGGGAGGGCAATGAGGGAGTTTAAAAAGGCGACCGAAGAGGTGAAGGAAAGTTTTGTGGCTGAGACAAAAGATCTTGAGGAACTGAAAAGCACCTTCACCGAAGAGAGAGAGAAGTTCCTTACTGATCTGACTGAAAGTGTATCGGAGGCTGCAGAAGAGACCTCCCCTTCTTCAGAGGCCACCACCGAGAGAGTGGCAGAGAGTGAAGCTTCTGTCCTTGCAGAGCCCCCGGCCCACGAAGCGGTTTCAACCCCCACGGAAGAAGAAAAGACCGAAAAGGAAAAGAAGGAGGAACCCAAAGGGGCAAAAGAAGGGATTCCTTCCCATGGATGAGAAGAAGCTTCCTCTAACCTCTCACCTCCAAGAACTGAGGAAGCGACTCATTCTCTCATTTATCGCAATTGGGGTAGGTTTCGCTCTCTGTTATACCTTCGCTGATTCTATCTTCAACATCCTTGCCGCACCTCTCATGAAAGTGATGCCCAAAGGGGGATCATTAATATTCATCAGCGTAGCAGAAGCCTTTTTTACTTATATGAAGGTAGCGTTCATCGCAGGGATTATCTTGACCTCCCCCTTCATCCTCTACCAAATCTGGGCCTTTGTCGCCCCGGGTCTATATCAAAAAGAGAAAAAATATGTGGTTCCTTTTGTCCTCGGTGGTTCGTTCTTTTTTGCTTTAGGGGTTCTCTTTGGATATTTTGTTGCCATTCCCGTCGGATTTAGGTTTCTTTTAGGTTACGCCACTGACGTCATCAAACCCATGCCGAGCATGAAAGAATACCTATCTTTTAGCATCAAGTTTTTACTGGCTTTCGGTCTGGTTTTCGAATTTCCTGTGGTGTTAGTCCTTCTAGCGAGGATCGGAATCATTGATGCAAAGATGTTGGCCCGGCAGAGAAAATACGCCATTCTCCTCATTTTCATCTTTGCGGCGGCTGTTACCCCATCTCCTGATCTTATCTCTCAAGTGCTCATGGCCCTTCCTCTGATGGGGCTCTATGAGTTGAGCATCCTGCTTTCTAAAGTTTTCGGGAAAAAGCCTACGCCGGTTCCTTCTGAAGGTGATGGGAATAAGGTAGAATCCCCTGCTTCCACTTAATCAATCATGGCTGAATCCTCTTACAAAATTACTCGATGGCCCAAGGAGGAAAGACCCAGAGAGCGGCTTCTTCAACATGGTCCTCAACTCCTCACCGAAGCAGAGCTTTTAGGCATTTTACTTGGAAAGGGGATAAAAAAGAAGACGGCCATTGATTTGGCAAGGGAGCTCTTAGATCAATACGAATCTCTTCAGAAGCTCTTCTCTCGTTCCCCTTCGGAGTTGATGAAGGTGAAGGGCATTGGATCTGCCAAAGCGGCCACCCTCTCTGCCGCCTTTGAGCTGGTGAGAAGGATTCAATCTCAGAAGAATATTACCAAGGCATCTTTCAAGCGATCCTCAGATGTGGCAAACCACTATCTCCCTTTGATGAGAGATCTAAGGAAAGAGGTCTTCAAAGTCCTTCTTCTCAACCGAGCAAATCGTTTGATTAAGGAAGTGACAATCTCTGAAGGGACACTCGAGGCGAGCATTGTCCATCCCAGAGATGTCTTTCGCGAGGCTTTGTTAGAACCTGCGGCAGGGGTTATTTTAATCCACAATCACCCGAGTGGAAATCCGAGCCCAAGTGAAGAAGATCTCCGCATCACCAAACAATTAGTAGAGGCGGGTCGACTTCTCGGGATCAAGGTTTATGATCATATCATCTTGGCAGGGGAGAGTTATCGAAGCCTTGCTGATGAAGGCCTAATTTAAATATAGAAAGGATTCAAGGGGTCGAGTGGTCAAGGGTTCTAGTGAAAACCCTGGGTAATAAAACCTAGAACCCATGGACCCTGGAATCCTGGAACCCTTTTATTAACCATGACGAGCGTTCTGGTCACGGATGGGCACTTTAGAAAAACATTAGCTGTGGTTCGATCTCTTGGTCGCAAAGGGATTCACGTCACGGTTGGAGAACGGACATTCCTGAATACCTCCTTCTTTTCGAAATATTGCACCAGGCGTCTCGTCTATCCTTCACCACGGCGATCCCCAGATCAATTTATCGAATTTCTTCTAAAAGAGATTAAAGAAAATCACTATGATTGCCTCTTCCCGATGGAAGAAGAGACCCTGCTTTTACTGGCAAACTATCATTCTGAAATCTCTCCATATACTTACCTCCTCAGTCCTGGTTTGAAAAAGATTGAATTCGTTCGAGATAAAAGAAACCTTATGGAGTTTGCAGAGACCCATGGAATTCCAACGCCAAAAACATTTCAGATCTCCCCCTCCCTTTCTCCCTCCTCACTCATGGCGGAGGGAAGAGTGGGGGAAATTCCTATCCCAGCGGTCATCAAACCCAGAATCAGTTCTGGATCCTTTGGCATTATCTATGTGAAAAAAAAGGAGGATCTTATTCCCTCTTATCAAAGCGTCCACGAACGATACCCTTTTCCATTAATTCAGGAATGGATTCCTGATGGAGGGGGAACCTTTGGGCTTTCTGCTCTTTTTGACGAGGCTTCAAACATTAAGGCAGCCTTTGTCCACAAAAAGTTGAGGATGTATCCAGTTCAAGGAGGTCCCAGCACATTGCGGGAAGGGGTTGAACATCCTCAGATCATGGAGTTGGGCCTCTCCCTCTTTAAATCATTAAATTGGGCCGGTGTGGGCATGGTTGAATTTAAAGTGGACCCAAGGGATGGGATTCCGAAACTGATGGAAATCAACCCCCGTTTCTGGGGTTCATTGCAACTAGCCATTGTCTCTGGAGTTGATTTTCCCTATCTCATTCTAAGAATGGCCAGGGGGGAAAGTTTCGAACCCATTCTTCGCTATAACGTGGGGAAGCGCTGTCGTTGGCTTCTTTTAGGTGACATTCTCCATTTTCTTAATAATCCCAATCGTTTTCATCTCCATCCCTCCTTCTTCCATTTCTTTGACCCCAACACCTCTTATGATATAATTTCAAAAGATGATCCCCTTGCACTATTGGGATCGGTTGCAACCTTTTTTACCTTCCTTTATGATCCAGAGATGAAACGATTTTTAGAGAGGCGATGAAACGCTCAACATATCAACTCTTGAACTGCCAAAAGGAGATGTAAATCTGAGGAACGTGGGACTCAAAATTCCAATTTCCAAATTTCAAATTACAAATAAATCCCAATCACCAAAACCCAATGACCAAAATGATTTTGTTTCGAATTTGAAATTTCGGTCATTGAGATTTATTTGGAGTTTGGTGTTTGGTATTTGGTGCTTTGTGGGTCAAAATATTGCGATGATTATCAGAACGGAGATGATAAGTTAATTCTATGCAGTGCTTCGACAAGATTTGTATCCTTATTCCTGCTTATAACGCTCAAGAGACTCTTGGTTTTGTCTTAAAAAAGATTCAACCTTTCAAAATTGATACCCTTGTCGTCAATGACGGATCTTCAGATGAGACGAAGAGAGTGGCTTCAGAAAATGGAGCTCAACTCTTGGAACATTCCCTTAATCTTGGGAAGGGTGCTGCCCTCCAGACAGGGTTCCAATACATCCTCCAAAAGGGCTATCAGGTCGTCATCACTCTCGATGCCGATGGTCAACATGATCCTTCAGAAATTCCATCTCTTCTTAAGATTTTTCAAATCGTCAAACCCGATATCCTCATCGCCTCTCGCGCCGCAGAATTTGGGAAGATGACCTTCCTCCGTCGCTTCTGGAATCGTTTGGGGGTGAAGGCGGTCGCACGGCTTTGCCATTCGGACATTACGGATAGCCAATCCGGTTTTCGACTGATTCGGACAAAAGTATTAAAGGAAGTCGACTTCTCCACGTCTCGGTTTGAGACTGAGCTGGAACTCCTGATTAAGGCTTGCAAAAAAGGGTTCAGTGTGTTATCTGTTCCTATCAACACGCAAAAGGTCGATGGAACTGGTTCCAGCCATTTCAGGCCAGTGGCCGACACCTGGTTGGTTTGTAAAATCTTTCTTCGAAGTCTGTTTTGGTGAGGAACAGTATGGACTTTTACCAGCGAGCTAAGCGATATTCTATAGAAAAATTTGCAGCGAGTTCACTCTCCCTTCTGACCAATGCATCCGAGGAGAATTTGATCCGTCTGACCTATCTCGCAGAGAAGATCCCTCAAAAGGAATCCTATCGAGAGAAAATTCAATGGATCCGTACTCTCTTCCAGACCGATCATCCGGGTCTGGCCATTGCGAGGAGAGTCCTGAGGGAAACGAACCCGCATCACCGGGAAAAGATCATTTCAAACTTCATCGTCAACCAGCTCCTGATGGGCACCAACCGGAGAAAGGCCTTTGAGGCGGAAAGGGGATTCTACCCGCCGAACGCCATGATCCTCAGCCCGACCATGCGATGCAATCTCAACTGCTATGGTTGCTACTCGGGGAGCTATCCCCAGGAGGACCTTCCTTTCGAAGTGATCGATCGTGTGGTAGGGGAGTGCAAGGAGATGGGCATCCATCTGGTGCTGATGACAGGTGGAGAACCCTTCCTGAGAAAAGACCTCTTTGACCTCTTCGAGAAGCACCCGGATACCATTTTCCAGATTTATACTAATGGCTCCTTGATTGATGAGGGGATGGTGGAACGGTTTATTGAGCTTGGAAATGTCATTCCCTCGATCAGCCTCGAAGGGTTCCGGGAAGAGACAGACGGGAGAAGGGGAAAGGGCCAGTTCGATCACATCGCAAAGGTGATGGACTGGTTGAAAGGGGCAGGAATCTTCTTCGCGATCTCGACCACCCAGACCTCTAAAAACACCGATATCCTCACCAGCGATGAATTCGTTGATTTTCTGATTGAAAAGGGATGTATCCTCCTCTGGAACTTCCACTACATCCCCATCGGTAGAAAGCCCGATCTTTCCCTCATGGCAACTCCTGAGCAGAGGAACCGGATGAGGGAACGGCTCGCCTATTTTCGGGCCACCAAACCTATGCTCTTTGTCGACTTCTGGAATGATGGATGTCTCACTCAGGGATGCATTGCAGGGGGGAGGAAATACTTTCATGTCAATGCCCGTGGAGATGTGGAGCCTTGCGTCTTCTGCCATTTCGCCTCTGACAATATCAAAGAAAAGTCTCTCGCGGAGGCCCTTAATTCGCCCCTCTTTCGGGAAATCCGTTCCAGGCAACCCTTCTCGGAGAACTATTTCCGGAACTGCCCCCTGATTGATCATCCTGAGCAGGGAAAAGAGATCGCCCTGAAATTTGCCCGGTACTTTACCCACGAGGGGGCGGAGGAATTCTTTACAGGACTGTCTCCGGCCATTGATGCCTATTCAAAAGCCTATGGAGAGATTGCAGAAGTTACCTGGAAGGAGAGGACCGAAAGTCGAAGTCGCGAGCCCCTTTCAGCAGGGAAAAAGGTAGTGGGTAGACATGGATGAAGGTAACTTTTCCCCATCTGGGCTCTATGCACATCTTCTGCAAGGCTATCGCAGAAACCGCCGGCATTCCTTATATTGTTCCTCCTGAAACCAGCCGAAAAACCCTGACCCTGGGTGTCCTCCACTCCAATGAGAGTATCTGCCTCCCCTTTAAAGTCATCTTGGGAAATTTCATCGAAGCCCTTCAGATGGGAGCGGACACCATTGTGATGGTAGGCAGTGGTCCTCCCTGTCGTTTGGGACTTTATGACCTTGTTCAGAAAGTGATCCTGGAAGATATGGGTCTTCATTATCGATGGTTGACCATTCCGCCCCGATTGACCTGGCAGGCCGTCTGGAAGAATCATGAAGAGACCAAGGAGTTAAGAAAAGAATTAAGCGCGAGAAATATCCTCCTCTTTCCCTATGGACTCTGGATGGGGTGGAAGAAGATGATGGCCTGCGAGACCTTGGAACGATTGGCCATGAACGTCAGGCCGATGGAAATCAAAAAAGGGGAGACCCAGAAGCGATTGAAGAAAGCCCTCTCCTGGGTGGATGAGGCCAAGACTCCGAAAATCCTTGAGGAAGCGGCTCGAAAAGGAAAAACCTTTCTTCAGGAAATGGAGCAAGATCGTTCCCGCATTCCATTTAAAGTGGCGATGGTGGGTGAACTCTACACGGTGATGGACCCTCACATCAATCGAGGAGTGGAACAAAAATTGGGAGAGTTGGGTGTGGAAGTGACACGCACTTCATGGTTTTCCACTCATATCCTAAGGAGTCTTCGAAAAAATAAGGCTGATCGAGCCTCAGAACGGGTTCGTTTCTTCGAGGCTTCAAAGGCTTATCTGGGTTACGATGTGGGTGCAGAATGTAATGTCTCCATCGGCGAGGCCATCCTGAGATCCAAAGAAGGATATGATGGGGTCGTCCATCTCATGCCGTTTGCCTGCATGCCGGAGACCACAGCTTCTGGGATTCTAACAAAGGTTGGGAAGGATTGGGACATCCCCATCCTCACTCTCATTTTAGACGAGCAGGAAATCGAAGGCCGCATTCAGACACTCCTTGAGGCCTTTGTGGAGATGTTGGAATGGAAGAGAAGGGCCGCTTAGGCATTCCCAGAGCCCTGATGTTTTATCGTTATTTTCCCTTCTGGCGTACCTTCTTTGAAAAATTGGGTTGGAGGGTGGTGGTTTCCGACAGGATAAGACAGAAGGAGAAGATCGTTTTTTTCGAAGACAGTTGCCTTCCGATGAAACTTCTGGTCACCCATGCCATGCAATTGAAAGAGAGGGTAGACCATCTTTTCATCCCTCGATTAGTCAGCATTCATCGAACTTACATCATGTGTCCTAAGTTTCGGGGGGCTCCGGATATCGTGCGTCTTGCCACGGAACGAAAGGCCTCCATCATTGATGAGACCATCGATCTTCGAAAAGGAGGAAGTTCCCTTCTCCAATCTTTTCTAAAGATTGGAGAAAAGATAGGGGCAACAAGACAAGAAAGCAAAAACGCCTTTCAAGAGGCTGAACACTCTTTCTCTAAATTCCAAAAAGAGTGGATCGATCGAATCAACCGACTTCCCACAGGGCAACTCTTTGAAATGGATATTGCAACGCCGCCCGCAGGGAGAAAGGCTCCGTTGCGTGTCGCCTTCATCGGCCATCCTTATAATCTCTTCGACATCGACATCAATAAAGATCTCCTCGCCCTGGCGAAAAGTTTGGGAATGGAGATCATCCCCTCTGATTTCCTCTCTGGAAAAGAGATCGATCGAGAAGTTTCTGACCTTTCCAAAGAGATTTACTGGTCATCTGGAAGAGAGATTGTGGGGTCTCTGTTTCACTTTCTATCCGGTGGGGTAGATGGGGTGGTCTTCCTCACTTCCTTTAAATGTGGCATTGATGCCCTCCTTCAAGAATTCATTAAAAGAAGATTGAAAGTTCGGGGAGGTTCATCCATCCCCCTTCTCGTTCTCTCCTTTGATGAACATACAGGAAGGGAAGGGCTGACGACTCGGTTGGAGGCGTTCCAGGATGTGATGGAACAGAGGAAAGGAATTTCAAATGTCAAAGCTCAAAGTTCAAATTAATGACAAATCTTAAATTTCAAAAATTTTGATTTATTTTTGACATTTGCAATTTGGGCTTGATTTGACATTTGGATTTTGAACTTTGAACTTTAGGGTTTTACGTTATGGCAAATTATTTAGGCATTGATGTCGGCTCCATCACCACCAAGTTAGTGGTGATGAGCGAGAGCGACCAGGTTTTGGCCAAGTCCTATATCCGGAACAGTGGTCGGCCCATTGAAGCCATCCAGCAAGGGATGGAGGAAATCCTGACTCAACTGGGGGAAACCGTTCCCATTGACGGAGTTGCCACGACCGGCAGTGCCAGACATTTAGCTGCTTATTTGGTAGGGGGCGATCTCATCAAAAATGAGATTACCGCCCATGCCATTGCGGTGATCGATTTTCTCCCTGAGGCAAAGACCATCATCGAAATCGGTGGCCAGGATTCCAAGGTCATCGTGCTGAGAAATGGCGTTGTCGTCGACTTTGCCATGAATACCGTCTGCGCAGCAGGCACAGGATCTTTTTTAGATCAACAAGCCGCCCGGCTTGGGATCTCCATCGAAGCCTTTGGGGATCTCGCTCTCAAGGCCAATCACCCTGTCCGGATCGCGGGACGATGCACGGTCTTTGCCGAGACAGATATGATTCATAAACAACAGATAGGACATTCTGTTGAGGATATCGTGGCAGGCCTCTGTGACTCCCTGGTGAAGAATTATCTGAATAATGTCTGCCGGGGAAAAGAAATCCTTTCTCCCATTGTCTTCCAAGGAGGCGTGGCGGCGAATCGTGGTATCCAAAAGGCGCTCGAAAGGGAACTGGAGGTTTCGCTCATCATCCCGAAACATTTTGATGTCATGGGTGCTATCGGTGCTGCCAAGTTGGTGAAGAAAGCCAAATTCTCCAAAACTCAATTTAGAGGATTTGACCTTCCGCAAAAGTCCTGTTCCACACGGGGCTTTGAATGTGGTGAATGTGAAAATCAATGTGAAGTGATCGAGCTTCTAGTGGATCATCAAGTGGTGGCCTGCTGGGGCGATCTCTGTGAACGCCATCGCCAAACAATGAATGGCATAGCGCATGGCGCATAGAGCATAGTGTCAAATCTTTTTACGCTATGCGCTTTGCGATTAGTAATTATCAAAGGATTTTTCCTGTGAACATCCTTTTAATTAATCCTGCTCCTTTAGGGACTCTGAAAGCAACAGGAGTTCTCTTCCCACCTCTCGGTCTTCTCTATATCGCGGCTTATGTGGAAAAAGAAGGCCATCAGGTCGTGGTCAAAGACTTAGCTGTTCGAAAGAAGAAAGAAGAAATCGATTTTAAAAAATATGACGTGGTGGGTATCTCCACAGATACGACCCGTCATCGCCAGGCCCTCCAATTAGCCAAGAAGGCGAAGGCGGGTGGTTGCATGGTGGTGATGGGAGGGCCACACCCTAGCTATGTGGACGAAGAAATCCTTTCGACCCAAAGAGTTGATTTCATCGTCCGTGGAGAAGGGGAGATCACCTTCTCAGAATTAGTGGCTACTTTACAGAAGGACGATGGAAAATTCCATTCCATCCAGGGGATCAGTTTTTTTTCAAAGGGGCAACTTGTGCGAACCCCTCCCAGGCCCTTCATTGAAAATCTCGACCGTCTTCCCTTCCCCGCCAGGCATCTCATTCATATGGATGATTATCGAAGAACCAAATTGGGAAGCCGGGACATCACCCCTTTGGTCACCAGTCGAGGATGTCCGTACCAATGTGCTTTCTGCGCTTCCTCCCATTTCTTTGGTACGAAAGTAAGGGCGAGGAGTGTTGCCTCCGTTTTAAGCGAGCTCGAAGAGATTTATCACCGATATCATTTTAATGCTGTCGCCTTTGTGGATGACACCTTCAACCTCTTTCCGAAGAGGGTGATCGAAATTTGCCATGGGATCCTTGAAAAGAAACTCGATCTGTGGTGGTGGTGCTTATCCAGGATAGATCTCCTCCTTCGAAATGAAGAAATGGTTAAAGAGATGGTCAGGGCAGGGGCCAAGTCGGTTTTCATCGGAGTGGAATCCTCCAATCCAAAAACCCTTGAAGAATTGAAGAAAGGGATTAATGTGGAAAACACGGTTCAAACCGTGGACATGCTCAAACGGAATGGTCTCGAGATCCATGCCTCCTATATCCTGGGAGGGCTCCATGAAACAGCCGAGATGATTCACGAAACCATCCGTTTTGCTAAAAGACTCGATACCAATGTTGCCCAATTCTCCATTCTCACCCCCTATCCAGGCACAGCCATCTACGAGCAGGTGAAGGACCGGATCCTTAAATGGAGAGCACCTTGGTCCTTCTTCGATATGCAGCACTTAGTCTTTAAACACGACCATCTCTCCTTCATCCGAATGGAGTGGCTTCTGCTCAAGGCGCACCTCCTTTACTATACCCGATCGAAAAAGGCGATCCAGGATATCTGGCATCACATCAAGAAACATCGTTTGGGCATCGGGACACTTTTCCGTTTTCTAAAAGAATTCTTTGGGGGTTAATATGGAAGAACGATACCCCCGAGCTCTCAATCGTTTTATTTACCTCTTTTTCTTCCAGTTCTGCTCGACGCTCATCCCCCGGTCGATCCAGAAATTCTTCAGCGTGGTCGTAGGAGATCTCTTTTACCTCATGATGAGAAAGACGAGAGCCCATGTCCGAAAAAATATTGAAGGGGTGAGCAGAGGAAGGTGGTTAAAGGAAAGAGTGAAGGTCTTAACACGGAAAACTTTCCAGAACTATGGCCAATACCTTTTGGATTATATGGTGATGCATCGCCTCCGTCCATCCAATAAAGACCAATGGGTTGAAGAAGAAGTCGGAGGGGATTATATGATGGAAGCCCTTCATGCTGGAAAAGGAGCGATCTGTATCACGCCTCATCTTGGGAATTGGGAGATTGGGGGACTGCTCTTCTCCTTCAAAGGAGGAAAGCTCAATGTCCTCACCCTCGATGAGAGAGATGTGGATACCAGGTCCTTTCGGGAAGAGATGAGAAGAAGAAGGGGAATAAAAATTCTCTATATCAATCCGAAGGACGATTCTCCAATGGCTATCTTGGATGCCGTCAAAGCCCTTCGGCGAAATGAAATCGTAGCCATGTTAGGAGATCGGATAGAGTCTCAAAAGACCATGTTTTTTGATTTCTTTGGGAGGAAGATGGCCTTCCCCATCGGTGTTGCCATCCTCGCCATGGCCACAGAAGCTCCGGTTCTACCGGTCTTTGTGGTGATGGAAAGAAATCGCAAGTATAGAGGAATTATTGAACCTCCCATCTATTTTAACTCCTGTTCGAGGGAAGATCGGGAGACCATCATTCGAGAAGGGATGGAGAGATTGATTAAAAAATTTGAAGAGTATATCGAAAAATATCCAGATCAATGGTATAATTTTTATTCTTATTGGAAAAAGTAGTTGCAAGCTTCATGTTTCAAGTTTCATGTTTCACATCCTCACTGCGGTTGGGAGGCGAAATGTCAGACTTGCATCTTGAAACTTGCAACTTGAAACTAAATCTCATTGGGGAGAGGAGAAGAATGGCTGAACCGAATGATCACCTGATCGAAAAGATCAAACAACTCATTATTCAAAGATTGAAACTCATTGAAATGACCCCGGAGATGATCGAAAACGATGCCCCTCTCTTTGGCGAGGGCCTCGGACTGGACTCTATCGATGCCCTTGAACTCGTCCTGGGTTTGGAGAAAGAGTTTGGAGTCATCATTCCTGATGCAGAGGTAGGGAAAAAAGTCTTTCAGTCTGTGAAAACCATGGCCCAATATGTGTTAGAGCACCAGGGGGCATCATGAAGGCATCAAAAGGGAAAACAGCTTTTTGCTTTCCTGGCCAACTCCAAGAGAAGCCGATGTTGAAAGATCATCATCCTCTGACGGAGGATCCGTATTTTAAAGAATTATTCACAAGGGCTTCCAACCAGACGAAATTCGACCTCCTCAACTTCTCATTCGGGGGTGAGGAGAAAGAGGAAGATTTCAGTCTTAAACTTCAGATCTCGACCTACATCCTTTCTATGGTCCACTTCTATCGTCTTCGAGCCGCAGGATGGAATCCGGATATTTTTGCCGAACATAGTATGGGAGTCTATTCAGCCTTAGCTGCCTCGGAGGCCATCAGTTTTGAAGAGGGCCTCTTCATCACTGAAGCCATTGGCAGGCTCCTTAAAAGAGAAGGGGCAATTCACCGGGGAGGCATGGCCAGCATCATCGGTCTTCCCTTAGAGGAAATCCAAAAAATCTGTCAAGACCTTAATGGCTTTCAACTCTCCATTGCCAATTATAACGGCTCGATGCATTTTGTCCTTTCCGGGGAAGAGGAGGGGGTGGAAAAGGCGATTTCTCTTGCCCTTTCCAGGAAGGCCGTCTCCGCCACCCGCCTTGCCTTCAATACGGCCCTTCATTCCCCTTCTCTTTATTCTTTAAGAGAAGAAATCATGGAGATCCTTCAAGACATTAAGATTCAACCCCTGAAAGTTCCCATCCTCAATCATTGGACGATCAAACCTTTGCGAAGAGAGGAGATCAAAGATTTTCTTTCCCAGGAGATCGGGCGACCGGTCTATTGGATTCGATGTGTTGAGAAATTGCTTCAGGAAGGGTTTACCCACTTCATCGAAGTGGGACATGAAGCAACGCTTACGAAATTGATGCGATGGATTGATCGTGAGGCAAAGGCTTTTTCTGCTGGGGATCGTTTACCCCGTTAGAAAGGCCCGGTATTTTTGGCGGGGATGCTACGGGTAATATTTGTATTCTTATAGAAAAGTGGGGGTAAAAACCCCGTCCTTTCTAACGGGGTTTACTGGAAAGGATGTGAGATGAAATACCACGAGACATCCCTCCAGGTTCGATTTTATGAAGTGGATGCTTATGGAGTGGTTTGGCATGGTCACTATGTGGGTTGGTTTGAGACGGGACGAAATGACCTGACCCAACGATACCAGATGGGTCCACTTCAGCTTAAGGAGATAAGTCTTTTGGCACCGGTGGTGGAATTAAACTGCCAGTTCAAGCTCCCGGCCACCTTCGGCAATTCCCTCATCATCCAAACCATGATGGAGAGAACAGAGGTGGCTAAATTGATCTTTCACTATCGAGTCCTTGATCAAGAAAACGGAAAGGTTCTCGCCACGGGCTCCACAACACATGTCCTCACCGATCTTAAAGGGAATCTTCTCTACCGGGTTCCTCCAGAGGTGCTCGAAAGAATCGAAGCGATGCGAGCGTATTTGGAGGTGTAATTTAAAATTCAAAATTCAAAGTTCAAAATCGAAAATCTGAAAATTGAAATCTGAAATATAATGAAAGTTCTTCTGATCGATCCGCCTCACAAACTCTTTCCGGGCCTTCGGATGTGGACCCCTTCTTTTGGTCTTCTCCAATTAGGCGCCTATCTGGAAAGGGAAGGCATCGAGGTTCAAATCGTTGATGCCACTGCCCTTCCGACCCCATGGAGAGACCTTGGGAATACCGTTTCCCTATCAAAAGCTGATGTCATCGGCATCACCTGTTCTGCCACCTGTCTGTCGCCGGAAGCCATCCAGACCATCAGCCTCTGTCGAAAACTTTCACCGAATTCCGTCATCGTAGCAGGAGGAAGCCACTTCACCCTGATGGCTGAGCCCATCCTCCAGGAGTTGAAGGAATTAGATTACATTATCTTGGGCGAAGGAGAGATCGCCTTTTCTCAATTTCTTCAGGACCTATCCAGAGGTGGGAAAGGAAGAGGGGGGGTGGGCGTTGCTTATTCGGATAATGGAAAAATAATTGTTAATGAAAGACATCCTCCCATTCCAAATTTAAACTCCCTTCCTCTTCCGGCCTACCATCTCATTGATATGGAGAGAGAGGCTTATTACTGGCATGGAATGGGAAGAAGGGCTTTTGGTCTCTCCACCAGCCGTGGCTGTGGAGATCGATGTGCTTACTGTTCTGAGACGAGATTCTGGGAAGGGGTCTGGAGGGGACGGAGTGGTAAGAAAATAATGGAGGAGATTTCCTATCTACACCATCAATACGGCAAAACCCTCTTTGTCTTCAACGAGAATACCTTCAACTGGAGTCGGAAGCGGATGGAAGAGTTTCTTGAAGAGTTGAGGAAGTCGGGTCTCCGAATCCATTTCTGGTTTCAATCCCGAATCAAAGATATTCTTCGAGATGAAGATCTCATCCCCGAGATGAGACGCCTTGGTCTCTATGAAGTGATGTTGGGAATCGAGAGCATCCTGCCCGATGTGCTCAATCGATATGAAAAGCAGCAATCCAGAGAGATGGCCCAGAAGGCCATTGATATTCTCAGAAAGAATAAGATCATGGTCATGGCCAACATCATGGTCGGAGATTGGAATGATTCCCAAGGGACACTCAAGGAGGTCTTCCAATTTGTTAAGTCTCAGAGCGACTTTTTGGTTCTCACCCTGACCACTCCCCTTCCCGGAACAAAATACTTTGAAGAGGCAGAACGATTGGGGAGGATCAGAGAGAGGGATTTGGGTAAATATGATTTCATGCACCCTGTGATGGATACAAAATTCTTATCCGCAGAGGAGGTTCATCGTCTTCAAGGGGTCTATCTGAAAAAATATTATACCCAGCCGAGGATCCTCCTGGGTGCTTTCTTCAACCCGAATCCCTTCAAACGAATGGCCTACCGGCTCATCCTCCGATATGTATGGGAGAATGCAACGAAAAGGCCCTGGAAACAACCGAACTTTGATGAAGAACAGTTAGTCGTCAGTGGTCAGTAGTCAGTCGTCAGAAAAGATGTAGAAAAGAACACAACGGACAAAAGACAACGGACAACATACATTGGGTAAAAGGACAAAGGGTTAAAATTTGAATCCGCAATCCGCCATGCACCACGTAGGGTGCGTGGCAGCCCTGAACCTCATAGGGTTCAAGGCGCACTCTCTTATTTGAATGCTGGTAGTTGAACAAAGATGAAAAAGGTTCTTTTGATCTTCCCCAGGGAGAAAAGGATCAAATTTTCTAATGACACACTTTACCCTTTTCCTATTTTAGGTCTCACCCTTCTCGCCTCTCTCTTTCCCAGGACCTATGAGGTCAAGATCATCAACGAAGCGATTGAAAAGATCGATTTCAATGCCGATGTCGATTTAGTAGGGATCACCGGCCTGACCTGCGTGATCAAAAGAGCCTATGCGATTGCCGATCGATTTCGTGAGAGGGGAGTAAAGGTGATTTTGGGAGGAGTCCACCCCAGCCTTTTGCCCGAAGAGGCAAAAGAACATGTTGACTCCGTGTTCATTGGAGAGGCAGAAGGGATGCTTGAAAAAGTCCTGCAAGACTTCGAGGCGGGGGAACTCAAACCTTTTTATAAGAATCGAGAGTGGTCAGATTTAAAGGGAATGCCTCTTCCAAGAAGGGACCTTTTGGGTAAACGTTATCGACCGTTTTTCAAAGTCATCGAGACAACCCGGGGTTGTCCAAACCGATGCGAATTTTGCTCTGTTCCGACCATCAATGGAAAGCGTTATCGTCTCCGTCCCCTTGAAGAAGTGGATCAGGAACTTTCCGCAATCATCAAGGGAAAAGGAGAATATCTCTTTTTAGCTGATGACAACGTGACAGCAAAAGAGGACTATGCCTTTGGCCTCTTCGAAATCTTCAAACACCATGGAGTGAAGTGGATGGGGTTTACGACCATCAAGATTGCCATGAATGAAGAACTTCTCAAAAAGGCTCGAGAGAGCGGCTGCGTCTCCCTCTTCATCGGTTTTGAATCTCTTCTTCAGGAGAATCTGGACAATGTTTCGAAACGATTTGTGAATGCAAAAGAATTATCGAATTGGGTCAAAACGATTCAACATCATCAAATCGGGATTCAGGGTTCTTTCATCTTTGGATTCGATGGAGATGACCCCACCGTCTTTAAAAAAACGGTTGAGTTCGTTCAAAAAAATAATATTGAACTTCCTACCTTTTCAATTCTCACTCCCTTTCCAGGGACCCCTCTTCAAAAGCGATTGGAGGAGGAAGGGAGAATCTTTGACCGTGGCTGGTCCCATTATGACATGAGTCATGTGGTCTTCAAGCCTAAAAAGATGACCATCCAAGAACTCCAAGAGGGATACCTCTGGGCACAGAAATATATCTGTGCCCCTCGGTCGATATTAAAACGCCTGCTCTGGGGGCCCAAACATCACTTCTTTTACTTCTTGATGTCAAACTTCGTCCTACGGGGTGCTCAGATGGAGGTGATTCGAAGGATCAAAGATAAAGAACTTCCTTATGAAAATTCTACTCATCTCCGTCAACCGTGAGAGAATGCCTTTTCCTGTCTTTCCTCTGGGGTTGGCTTACATCGCCAAGGTATTAAGAGAAGAAAGCCACCAGATTGAGGTCATGGATCTCTGCTTTTCTCAAGAGGTATCGGTTGATCTTCACAGCACCCTTCATCGATTTCGACCCGAATTGATCGGCATCTCTCTGAGAAATCTCGATAATCTTACCTATCCAACCTCCATTTCTTATCTCAAAGAAGTGGAGGAGGTCGTTGGGATTTGTCGTCAATCACCTTTATCGCGATTGGCCATCGGAGGCTCAGGATATTCTTTGGCCCCCCAAGAGCTTCTTCAGCATTTAAATGTCGATTTTGGGATTGTGGGAGAGGGGGAGGAGATCTTCCTGCAATTAGTGAGGAGTCTCGAAAAAGGTGGCCCGATCTCCCCATCTCCTTATCTCCTCATTAAAGAGAAGCCTTTTCCTCCTTTGATAGAAGAAGCAAGGGTCTTTCCCATCCAAAGTCCTGATCGGAGTCTTTTCGAAACGCACCGTTATTTAGAAGAAGGAGGGATGGGAAATATTCAGACGAAACGAGGCTGCCCCTTCTCCTGTATTTACTGCACTTATCCTTTATTGGAAGGGAAAAAGGTGAGGCTGAGAAAGACGGAGGAGGTGGTGGAGGAAATTCAACACCTCGTGGAGGAGGGGGTGGATTATATCTACTTCGTTGATGATATTTTTAATTATCCACCCTCCTATGCAGAAACTTTATGTCGTGAGATGGTTCGAAAAAAGTTCGAAGTCAAATGGAGTACTTTTGTCAACCCGGGTTTTCTGAATGAAACGCTATTACAATGGATGAAAGAGGCTGGGTGTGTTGGGGTAGAATTTGGAACGGATTCAGGATCTCCGCGGATGCTTGAGAATTATAGGAAGTCATTCACTCAGGAGGATATCATCCAATCCTCAAAAATCTGTTCAAAATTGATGGTCAATCACTGCCACTATCTCCTCTTCGGAGGACCAGGCGAAGATGAAGAGACGATTGAAGAATCTTTTCATTTGATGGATCAACTCGATCCCACAGCGATTATTGCCATGTTGGGTATTCGAATCTATCCGGGAACGGAAATGGAGCGGATCTCCCTTTCTCAGGGGGTCCTCCATCAGGATTCTAATCTCATCTATCCCCATTTTTATATCTCCCCGACGTTGGGAGAAAGATTGAGTAAAATCATTCAAGAGAAAGCCCTTGCAAGGAATCGATGGATCGTTCCCGGGTTGGAGATCAACATCTCACGGAATCTGATAGAGCAAATACGAAAATTTAGAATTCGAGGACCTTTGTGGGAATTGGTGGGAAGAATGAAGAGGTCAAGGATCAGTCCCCTCCGGGACCCGAAATGACAAATGTCAAAGCCCAAAGTTCAAATGAAGCCTAAAGTTCAAATGACTAAAAATAGAGTTTTGAAATTTAGTCATTTGGAATTCATTTGGTATTTGGATTTTGACATTTAAACTTATGTGCTTAAGTTCATTTAGGGATTTCGGTTGCAATGATGCTGAGGTTAGGAGGTGGAAGATGATACTCGAGGACAAAGTGGCTATCGTTACCGGGGGAACAAAGGGGATTGGAAGGGCGATCTGCCTCCTCTTAGCTGAGCAGGGGGCAAAGGTCGTAGCCAATTTCTCAAAGGATGTGGATGCTGCAGAAGATCTGATGAGCGAGGCCAAATCAAAACGATTGAGTCTGGGTTTGTTTAAAGCGGATGTCACACAGTTCGATCAGGTGAAAGAGATGGTGGAAGAGACCTTTGCCCAATACGGAAAGATTGATATCCTCGTGAACAATGTAGGCCTCATACGGGACAATTTCCTCATGTTGATGAGTGATGAGGACTGGGAATCTCTCCTCAAAGCAAATCTGACCAGCTTCTTTTATTGTTGCAAAACGGTGATTCGAAAGATGATCCCCCAGAGAAAAGGGAAGATCATCAATATCTCTTCCATCAGCGGAATTCTGGGCACCTCTGGCCAGGCCAATTATGCGGCAACCAAAGGGGGGGTGATCAGCTTTACAAAGTCGCTTGCTCGAGAGTTGGGTCCTTTCAACATCCATGTCAATGCCGTGGCTCCAGGTCTAATCGAATCGGAAGTGGTGTCCAAGATGCCCAAGGAGAAGGTAGAAGCCATCCTCAAATCCTCGAGCCTCGGAAGGATAGGAAAACCAGAAGACGTGGCACAGGCTGTCCTTTTTCTTGCATCAGAACATTCAGACTACATCACCGGCCAGACCATTGTTGTGGATGGAGGAATCATTTAAACACCCTCTTTCCTCCTCCCCCTTGATGGGGGAGGGCGAGGGTGGGGGTAATTAGGGATGTTTTCTCTTACCTAAGGAATTGGGAGAGCCTATCAAATTGTTTTTCACCTTGTTATCTGAGCGCGAATTTCAATATGCTAATCCCAGTTTTAAAGAGACTTGATTCAGTTTCTTATCGAGTGTCCAAAGTGGAACCTTGCTCAAGATGGCTGAAGCGAGCAGATGCATATCAATGTACCCTAACCCTTTTCCCATCAGGCTATGGTTTTCTATGAACTGCATCAGTTCGTCATGTTCTGCATGAGTTGCCATAGGGAGTGCGTAAAGAAGAGAGAGTATTTCAGACCTGTTCTTGAGATTCCCACAAGCGAGTTCCCCGACGATGAATGAGTGACAGACAACATGGCCTTCATTTAATAGTGCTTCAAGACCAATATTCCCTTTCCGCAGATGCGCGACCCATACGGAAGTGTCGACAAGGACCATTTTACCTCCCCCTGGATCTCCTGCGGGGTATCCTCTCTAATTTCACTTCCGTTCCGCCCAATTTGGCAAGTCTCTTACCGCTTTCCCTCGCTATGAGTGCTTCGAGCCCAAGCCTGACCAGCGAGGTCTTTTCTTCAATGCCGGTCAATCTTGCTGCTTTGTCAAGCAAGTCGTCCTCTATGTTCAGTGTTGTCCTCATGGATTCCTCCCATAAAATATGCATTATTGTATGTATCAATATGCATCAATAATATGCTATTGTCAAGATGTGTTTGGTGATTTTGGGAGATAACTATTTGCATAACCTGCGTGGGCAATCAGCAATACCCAAAAACCTGACGCGGCTAATCCGCGTCAGGTTTTTGCAGTTGTTATGTGTTGATATATTTCACGTTTGCTATATCGGACATATCGCCAATCTTGATCAGTTTTTCATCGACTTTGCCTTTCATTGCTTCTCCTCTAAAATCATATGCTGCATTAATCACTATCTTCTGCACCAACTTGAACGCTTTCTTTGTTCCAAATATAAGCCGATATTCAGATTGATTTTTAAAACTTTCGTCCTTAGCAAACGCTAATTCCTTCGGATCCTTGATGTTGAATTCTGCCAGCTTGTTTGCTGCGTAGTATTTAACGCCCCCATGGAGTAACTCTGATTTGTGAAAAGAAACCAAACGTTTCAATTTCATTTTTATGTGGCTTCGGGATCTCTCTATGGTTCATGTGTCCACGGTCGTCATCCACCACTGTATCAGCTAGAGAAATGCAGCAAGCAGCCTCGTTTACATCGCTTTCTGTTTCAGCGTCTTCCTCTCTCTCCAAATCTGCCCTCAATAGCAGATGAAATGCCTAACGAGATAGCACTCCAGAAAAGTGAGAGATTTTTCCTTTTTAATAAGTTCAATAAATAGCGAGCCTTAGCAGCCAATGATACTTGCCTGCTTTGGCTCAGCACAAAAACCTGATTTACCCAATCCTTGTGTTGAACGTTATTGCCCCGCTTAACAAAAATAGCTGCACTGAGAGTTTCTTTTAATAAACTCCATTCTTCTTCTGAGACCAAGAACTGCATTAACAATTCGCAGGTCCATATGTGAAGATCATCGATAATTAAAATACCACCTATCTTCAAGAGGTCTGCCATGTAAAACCAATCAATGAAAGGTGCTGGAAATCCATGACGACCATCAATAAGCGCAAGGTCAAAATTCTTATTTTCTAATCGGGGAAGTGCATGTTCCGATCTGTCAATAATAAAATTGATGTTAGCATGCGATATGTGATGTTCATTGCAGTATAATCTGATTCTGTTGACTTGTTCATCATCAGGGACAATGCACGTATGCGCCACACCCTTTATGGCGAACACTATGGTGCTTATGCCAGCACCAGTTTCTATTGTCTTCATACCCTCTGTGACCTGCCTGTCAAGAAACAGTAGTTCCTCGTCAGCCAGCTTCCAGCCTGATACCAACTTGCCACACTCGACATGCAGCTTTGGTGGATTAGCAATCAAGTCATGAATGTTCATTGGGGCACACTTTTAACTACGGTTAGGAGTTCATTCGTCTCAAAATCTCAAATACAATCCGGCTGAGATAGTCATATAACGCTGGGCATCAGGCGCCGCTAATGGCCGCAGCGAGGTACGAGCGTAGGCTATTGGGCGTCGGCTCCAGTGCGAGGTTAGGCCGCCATAGTAAAGCGGCTAGTCGGACGAGTCTGGTGGTTTCTCGGTCGTTAAGTAGGTGACAACGCCACCCCCGCTCAATTGTGAAATCATCGGTGCGATATTGGCTTCCTGTGCAGCACCAACCAGATCGGGAAAGAGAGTCGCATAGGTGATATTCATCAACCTCAAGTCATTCAGAGCCTTGCCGGCCTCGTAGCCCGGGATCTCGATCCGCTCCAAGTAGAAGATCAGGTATCGGCTCGCGAGATAGGTCTCCAGGTCGAGATACACATCGTGGCGAAGCCACGTGAAGGCCCCAAGTTGAGCACGTTGACGGTGGAAATCTTCTCTACGAGAGGTGATGAGATTGAACTCACCGTCCTTGAATACGTCGTTGAAGGGAGCAAGGGCCCAGATCACCACCTTCCCAGCGTCAAGCCTCGGGTGGCCGTGAGGCACACCTGTGGAAAAGCCAGGATAGTTTAAGGCTACATAATCAGCGAAGGCAAAGAACGCAGCGATGTAAGGGCTGTAGGACCAGTCCAGGAAAGGAGTGATTAGACCGTGATGGCGGCCCAGAGCCCACCAGTCTCCGTCACTGAATCCTTCGGTCTGCAAACCTGGCATCCCCGTCGCGGCATCCTTAAAGCGCTCTAGATAGACTCTCTGGAACGCCTCTGGCCCATGTGGCCCAAAGAGGGTACGGATGTTCCTCGTGGGGTCGCTTAGCCGCCACCGCTCCATCCAGCGTTCAAAGAGAGAGGAGAGCTTCCAACTCGGATCGGCATGTCCTCGGTAGAGACGGCCACCTACCATGCGGCCGGGCTCCCGATTACGTGCCACGAAAATAAAGTGCTCCCAAGATGGGCATGGTATCACTTTGATGGTCATAGCGGTACCTCTATCGTCGCTCATTGGTTGCAGATGGTCGAGGCGGCCTAACAATTAATATACGGAATACCTGTTTATTCCCATTTTTTACTCTCACCGTATCATAAACTCAACACATGTTCAATCATTGTTTTTCTCCCAGAGTTGACGCGGTGTGTCAAAAGTGTTACATTGGCATTGGAGGTAAAACTTATGCCTGTAAAAAATCCTCGAATTAATGTAGTGCTGGAAAAGCCCCTTTACCATACCATCGAACAACTGGCAAACAGAGATGGTGTTTCGCTCTCGTTAAAGGTACGCGACCTGGTGAAAGAGGCGCTGGAGATCGAGGAGGATACAGCGCTTTCCGCGTTTGCAGAGAAAAGAGAACGGACATTCATAAAAACAAAGGCATTGAAGCATCATGAGGTTTGGTAGCTGTGCCGTTCGAACTCCGATACCATCCTGATGTTAAAACCATTGATATTCCCCTTCTTGACGCGAAGCTCCGAACCCGCATAAAGAATGCCATTGAAAGCCGCTTGACGATAGCACCTCATCTCTATGGCGAACCCCTGCGTAAAACGCTCCGAGGTTATTGGAAGTTGAGGGTCGGGGATTATCGGGTAGTCTTCAAAATTGTGGATGAGGAGGTTTGGATACTTGGTGTCATTCACAGAAAAAAGGTTTATGAAGAAATAAAGAAGAGGCTTTAATGCGGTCCGAGCCGATTTATTTGTTGTGTCTCCCAAAATGCTTCTCAAACAGTTCCTTTGCTTTCCTATAACCCAAAGGAGTCACAACAACCGATTTTGCCTTACTGATTGGATTACCAATAAATCCATTCTCGTAGAGACGATTCATTGTATCCCAGTCAAAACCTTTCCAGGCCCTCGCTCCTTCTTCACTCTCATCATGCATTACAAGATACAGCAAGGCTAGCGTAAGTTCATCCACTTTGTCCTTATCGTATTCCATGGTCTTACTTTCTCCTGTTTGGTGAACTTTATATTTCATCTTATTGTGTCGATTGACAGAGTCTTATTATCAAAATAAGGGGTCCTTGTCAAAACTTGCGAGTCCGTACTTGAAAGTGATATACATAAACATCCTTAGAAAAATTGTGTAATTAGAGAAAGGGAATGAAATCCAAACGGGTTGCCATTACAGGGATCGGAGTATTCTGTTCGATTGGGAAGAGTGTGGAAGAGTTTACACAATCCTTGAGAAATGGGAGAACGGGGATCGGAGCGGTCACTCTTTTTGATACCTCGAAATACCCCTGCAAAATTGGAGCAGAGATAAGAGATTATCGGCCAGAAAAATTCTTTGGGAAAAAAGAGTTGAAAAAAATTTCAAGGGCAGACCAATTCGCCCTCATCGCTTCGGAAGAGGCAGTGAAGGCTTCCGGGATTGATTCTTTTCCTTCAGAAGAAGTTGGAGTTTGCCTAGGGGCTGGCGCAGGAGGGATGTTCGAAGCAGAGACCTATCACCGAGAAATCCTTCTCAAAGGAAGGTCCAAACCTTCCCTCATCTGGCCTTTTATACCAAGCTATACCACCGATCGTGTCGCAGAGAGGTTTGGATTTTCAGGTCCGAAGTTTACTATCACCACAGCCTGCAGTTCATCGGCCACCGCCATCGGTTACGGGGCTGATCTCATCCGAAGCGGTAAATCCAAAGCCATTCTTTGCGGAGGGAGCGAGGCTCTGAGCGAACTCACATTTGGTGGGTTCAATTCTTTAAAGGCAATGGACCCTTCTCCCTGCAAGCCCTTCGATCGAAGGAGAGCTGGGATGTCCTTGGGCGAAGGAGCAGGCATCATCATTTTAGAGGATTTCGATGAAGCCATGAAAAGAGGCGTCAGGATTTATGCTGAATTTTTGGGATACGGAATCGGGGGCGAGGCTTATCATATCACCGCACCTGAACCCACTGGAATGAGCGAAGCTCGTATTATGAGGGAGGCCATCGAAGAGGGCGGGATTTTGATTACTGAAGTAGATTATATCAATGCCCATGGAACCGGCACACCGCTCAATGATAAAGTCGAAACCCTTTCCATAAAAAATGTTTTTGGAGAAAGAGCCTACACGATTCCCATCAGTTCTATTAAATCATCGGTGGGTCATTGTTTGGGCTCTGCAGGAGCCATTGAGGCGATTGCCTCGATCCTCTCTATGGTTCATCAATTTATCCCTCCTACTCTCAATCACCAGGAGGGAGATGAAGATTGTGATCTTGATTATGTTCCAGGGAAATCCCATGAAATGGAGTTGAAGGTTGTACTTTCCAACTCCTTTGCTTTTGGCGGCAACTGCACCACCCTGGTCTTTCGAAAGATATAGAACCTTTCCCAGAAGAGTAGAGGGAGATCAATATGGATGGAGAAAAGATTCAGTACAACCAAGGCGGAAAGCTCAATGTCCCGGATCAACCGATCATCCCCTATATTGAAGGGGACGGAGTAGGGCCCGATATCTGGAGAGCATCCGTACGAGTCTTCGATGCCGCCGTAAAGAAATGCTATGGAGTCAAAAGGAAGGTACACTGGCTTGAAGTCTATGCGGGAGAGAAGGCATTTCAATTGAAAAAGGAATGGGCTCCAGAGGAAACAATCGAGACGATTCGAGAACACAGGGTTGGCATCAAGGGTCCGCTGACCACACCGGTAGCGGAAGGGATTCGAAGCATCAATGTATTACTCCGACAAAAACTCGATCTCTATGCCTGCATTCGACCTGTAAAGTATCTTTCAGGCACACCGAGTCCATTAAAGCACCCAGAAAAAGTGGACATGGTTGTCTTCCGGGAGAACACCGAGGATCTCTACACAGGGATTGAGTGGAGAGAAGGATCCGAGGAAGCATTGCGGCTCAGAGCGTTCCTTGAGAGAGAGATGGGAAAGAAGATCCGGGAGGATTCTGGAATAGGAATTAAGCCCATCAGTCGGTTTGGAACAAAACGCCTGGTTCGGATGGCCATTCAATATGCACTCGCTCATGGCCGAAAGAGTGTCACATTGGTTCATAAAGGAAACATCATGAAGTTCACAGAGGGGGCGTTCCGTGATTGGGGATATGAGGTGGCCAAAGAAGAGTTCATCGATCGCATTCTATTGGAAAATGAAATGGAGAAAGAGGGAATAAAAAAAGTTCCTTCTGGGAAGATCTTGATCAAAGATCGGATTGCCGATGCCATGTTTCAGCAAATCCTCTTAAGGCCTGAAGACTATGATGTGCTCGCAATGCCTAACCTTAATGGAGATTACATGTCCGATGCCTTAGCCGCCCAAGTGGGAGGCTTGGGCATGGCGCCTGGAGCAAACATTGGGGATCAAGCCGCCGTCTTTGAGGCCACCCATGGAACAGCACCTAAGTATGCGAATCAGGATGTGGTCAATCCCGGATCTCTCATTCTTTCTGGAGCCATGATGTTCGACTATCTGGGCTGGAGTGAGGTGGGGGAGAAGATTAAAAAGGCTCTGGAAAAGACCATTTCAAAAAAAATCGTCACCTACGATCTTGCCCGTCAGATGAAAGGAGCCAAGAAGGTCAAATGCTCTGAATTTGCCCTGGCTATCATTGAAAACCTTTGACAACCCTTCCTTTTTTAAATTATCATTAAATGAATGGGGAAATTCACAAATTAATCATCCCTGTTCTCACCCTCTCCGTCAAGAGGAAAGAGGGGTGAATCCAAATTTTGGTTTGATGATGGCAGAGATAAAGAAAAAGGAGACACCGAAGATAGATATTTTTAAGGCCTGGTGCAAGGCATGCGGCATTTGTGTGGCTTTCTGTCCGACAGGCGCTTTGGCCAAAGACGAAGCAGGTAATCCTTATGTGAAAGATATTGAGAAATGTATTAATTGCGGATGGTGCGAGATCCGGTGTCCGGATTTTGCCATCACCGTAGAAACGAAAACCAAGGGAAAAAAGAGGATTGAAGTAAAAGGTGGAGAGGAAGAGCCAAAGCCAAAGGATGAAGAAGTCTCACCAGAAAGAATCGTTGCTTCAGGGCAATGAAGCAGTGGTGGAGGGAGCCCTCCGAGCAGGTTGCCGCTTCTTTGCAGGTTATCCCATTACTCCAGCCACGGAGATCTCTGAAATCTTATCCATTAAACTTCCCCAAGTGGAAGGGACCTTCATCCAGATGGAGGATGAGATTGCGAGCCTGGGTGCAGTAGTCGGTGCCTCTCTTGCAGGGGTAAAGTCCATGACGGCAACCAGTGGCCCAGGATTTTCTCTGATGCAGGAGAACCTGGGCTTTGCGATCATCTCAGAGGTTCCCTGTGTCATCGTCAATGTCATGCGAGGAGGACCGAGCACAGGACTTCCGACCTTTCCCTCTCAAAGTGATGTGATGCAAGCAAGATGGGGGACCCATGGAGATCACCCCGCCATTGTCCTTTCTGCCTCAACCGTTCGTGAATGTTATGACATCACCATCAAAGCCTTCAACTTCTCTGAAAAGTTTCGGACCCCTGCCATCGTTTTGATCGATGAAGTGGTCGCTCATATGCGAGAGAAGATGGTTCTTTCGGATGGAGAAGAGATAGAAATTTTTAATCGGGTCAAACCCGTTGTTCCACCGGAATGGTATATCCCTTATGAGGATACCCCGAGCGGCATCCCAGCCATGGCCAATTTTGGGGAGGGTTATCGATATCACGTCACAGGCCTTACCCACGACATGAGAGGTTTCCCCACATCGAGACCCGATGAGATCGGTCCCTTTATCGCTAGGCTCCACAGGAAGATCAGTCAGCATTTTTCAGAGATTCAGATGGCTGAATTTTTTCAAACAGAGGATGCTGAGATGACGATCGTCGCTTATGGGTGTGTGGCCCGGTCCGCCAAGAGAGCTGTGATTGAGGCGAGGGAGAAGGGGATCAAAGTAGGACTCCTTAAACTGGTGACGATCTGGCCCTTTGTAAGATCGGCTGTGGAGAAGGTCCTTCAGACCTCAAAAATCCTGCTTGTTCCCGAGATGAATATGGGTCAGGTCTCACGGGAGGTAAAACGGGTCACCCGAGGGATTGCAAAGGTCTTCACCCTTAACAAAGTAGATGGGACGATCATCACTCCTGACGAGATATTGAATCGAATCTTGGAGGTTTTCTGATGCCAGAGGTCACGAAGCTCATTCACAAATATCTTCGACATGACAAGAAGTTTCCCCATGTCTGGTGCCCAGGCTGCGGGATCGGAATCATGTTAGGTGCCCTCATCCGGGCCATCGATCGGATCGGTTTTGAGAAGGATGAGGTCGTTTTGGTCTCAGGCATTGGATGTTCAGGAAGACTTCCCGTCTATGTGGATTTTAATACGTTGCATACCACTCATGGCCGTGCTCTCACCTTCGCGACGGGAGTGAAGTTAGCAAAACCCAGCTTGAAGGTGATTGTGATCATGGGCGATGGGGATGCGGTGGCGATCGGCGGAAATCATTTCATCCATGCAGCCCGAAGGAATATCGATGTCACCTCCATCATTCTCAACAACAGTATCTACGGGATGACCGGCGGGCAATACTCTCCCACCACTCCTTATGGAATGAAATCCTCCACCACCGTTTATTCCAATATTGAACAGGACTTCAAGATCTCGGAGTTAGCCATCACAGCTGGAGCGGTCTTTGTGGGGAGGGGGACCGTCTATCAGGCCAAGCTTTTAGATAGCTTGATTGAGAAGGCGATTTTGAAGCCGGGTTTTTCGGTGGTGGAAGTGATGGCTCACTGCCATACCCAGTACGGAAAGCAAAACCGTCTGGGGACAGCCGTAGAAATGATGGAATGGCAACGAGATCATGCGGTGACGGTGGAGAAGGCAGCCACCATGAAGCCCGAGGAGTTGCAGGATAAGATCGTGATTGGAGTGTTGGTGGATAAGGAACTTCCGGTTTATCAGGATGAGTACGAGAAGATTCGGGAGAGGGCAAAGGCGGCGATGGGGAGATAGGGATGGGTTCTCGATATGAAATACGTCTGAGCGGTTCCGGAGGTCAGGGATTGATTCTGATGGGGATCATCTTAGCGGAAGCGATTGGAATTTATGACGGAAAATATGTGGCTCAGACTCAGAGTTACGGGCCCGAGGCGAGAGGGGGATCCAGTAAATCGGAGGTGATCGTCAGCGATGAGGAGATCGATTATCCCAAAGTCATGAGCCTTGATCTCCTCTTGGCGATGAACCAAAAATCTTGCGACGAGTTTTACTCAGATCTCAAACCAGATGGCGTGCTGATTGTTGATTCTACCTTCGTTACCCAGATCCCCACTCCGAAAGCCTTCCAGGTCCCCTTTACAGGTATTGCCAGAGAGAAGTTCAAAAGGGAGGTCGTCGCAAATATCATTGCTCTGGGAGCCCTCTCTCAACTCACTCCCATCGTCTCTGCAAAAGCCATTGAATCCGCTGTGTTGGCAAGGGTGCCCAAAGGTACAGGGAAATTAAACCGCGATGCCTTGAGGGCTGGGATGAATGCTGCCAAGCGGGCGCAGAAGGCATGGATGAAATCAGAAGTGCCTCCAGAGGTTCCGAAAGAAGACCTTTTAGATTCCTACTAATTTTCTAAAAGCTCCCCCTCACCCCTTTACTAAAGGGGCAGGGGAATTAAAAGTTGCAGAACGGAAGTGAAAAGGAATTTCTTCGTCTATTCCGCGACCAAAAAAATTGCCCGAATGGTTTTCTCTATTTTTTATCGGATCGAGACGGAGAGGAAAACAACGCTTCCTGATCACGGACCGATGATTATTCTCCCCAAGCATCAATACTGGACCGATATCCCGATCATCAGTCTTGCCTTCGAGCCACTGCTTTACTTTGTGGCCAAGAAGGAACTCTTCAAATACCCGTTGATTCGAAATTATCTCTCCTTTTTAGGCGGTCTCCCAGTGGATCGGAAACAATCCATTCGAACCTTAGACTCTTTTAAAACTCTTGTTTCTTTATTGAGAGCCGGCGAGAAGATCGTTATCTTTCCGGAAGGAACCTATTTTCGAAATGGAGTGGGCTCAGGGAAAAGTCGGCTCCTTCAGATGATATTAAGATTCCAATCGGAACTGGGATATCCCATTCCCTTTATTCCTGTAGGCATTCGATATGGAGAGAGGTCGGGATGGAGAAGGCGAGTGGAAGTATGCATTGGCTCTCCTCTCTTTGCAGAGAGGGGTTCCGATGCCATTTCCTTGACCCATCGAGCAATAGAAGAGATCAGTCGTCTATGTCGTTTACCCCGGTGTTCATAATAAATTGTGAATTAAATAGTTCGGAGTAATGAGTTAGGAGTTCGGAGATATAAAAAATACTCCGAACTCGAAACTCCGAGCTCAGAACTTCAAAAAAGGAGGAGTTCATTATGCCAAGACGTGAGAAAGATCGGGAACTGGCGAGGAGAAGAAAGCGGAACAAGGAAAGGAGAAAGCTTCGGGCCAAAGAACTTTTAGCACCGCCTGCTGGCAGTGTAAAAGAAAGTGAGAAGAAGAAGCCAGAAAAGGCACCGTCGAGGGAAACATCCCAAGAGGGTGTAGAAAAACCTCCTTTGGGGAGCTAATCTTTTATTGAATTTTTTCAACTATGAGATGGCTTGCTTTTTAGAGGTTTCGATAGACAAGATTATCAATCAATCTCGTCTTGCCCAAATAGGCGGCTAAGGCAACGACCACATCCCCTTCTATTCGGTCGACATCCTGTAAAGTAGTGGCATCACAGATTTGAACATAATCAATCCTGACTAAGGGTTCAGATTGAAAAATCCCTTTCATCTCATGGAGGATTCGATCCGTCTTTCGCTCCCCCTTTTGAAGGAGTCCCTTTGCCTTTTGCAGAGAACGATACAGAGACAGTGCGGCTTTCCTCTCCTCGGGCAGGAGGTATGCGTTTCGAGAACTCATGGCCAAACCGTCCGCCTCTCGAACGGTCGGCATACCCACCACCTCCACACTCATATGGAGATCTCTGACCATTTGTTGAATCGTGACCAGTTGTTGATAATCTTTCTCCCCGAAAATCGCCACATGGGGCATCACGATTTCGAAAAGCATCATCACCACTGTGGTGACCCCCTGAAAGTGGATCGGCCTCGACCTTCCGCAGAGGTTCTGGGTCACCTTCTCCACACGAACGATGGTCTGATGATTTAACGGATACATGTCACTTGCTTCTGGAGCGAAAAGGACATCGACCCCCACTTCCTCTGCCATCTTACTGTCCCTTTCAAAATCTCTCGGGTAATTTTTGAAATCCTCATTCGGGCCAAATTGAGTGGGATTGACGAAGAGACTGATGATCAGAAGATGACCCCTTCTTCGGCCCTCCCTCATGAGGCTGAGATGGCCATCATGGAAATACCCCATCGTGGGAACAAAGGCAATGGTCTTCCCCGCCCGTCTGGCTTGGGAAGAAAATTCTTTCATCTCTTTGATTGTCTTGATAACTTCCATTTTTTTCAGAGCGGGATAAATTATTTAGACCTCATCGGAATGAAATACCATGTCCCCTTCTTCATCTGTCTGATCTCTCGTAGCAATTGGTCAAGATCTTCCTTTCGGTTTACGAAATCAATCTCGCTCGTATCCACGACTAAAAGGGGAGTTTGATCATAGTGGAAGAAATAATAATTGTAGCCTTCGATCAATGTCTTAAGATACTCTAGGTCAATATCCTTCTCATAAGAGACATTTCTCGATTTGATCCGATGAAGTAATACCTCCGGTTTGGCCTGCAAGAAGATGACCAGGTCTGGGAAAGGGATCTGTCCATTGAGGAGGTGAAAGACCTGTTCGTAAAGGGCGAGCTCATGGTCGTCTAAATTGATGGAGGCGAATATTCGGTCTTTGTCAAAGAGATAATCACAAAGGGTGATTTGGTTGAACAGATCGAGTTGGGCGATTTCCCTCTGCTGTTGGAAACGATTCAGCAAAAAGAAGATCTGGGTTTGAAAGGCATATTTTTTACGATCCTCATAAAAATAAGAGAGGAAAGGGTTGTCCTCCGCTTTTTCTAAAAGACATCGGGCATTGAACGCCTTTGCCAAAAGTTTGGCTAGGCTTGTTTTTCCGACACCGATCGGACCTTCTATGACGATATATCGAAACATAATGCCCTGTCGCTCCTGATGTTCCCTAACACAACCTCATTGGTTTGTCGAGAAATTTTTCTGACCACTCCGAAAAGGCGTTCTTTATTTAAGGCATTGAAAATCGCCTTCCAGGGAGCCTGACGGTCAGCACCGGACAGGGGGATTTCCTCACCACCTTCTCAGCCGTGCTCCCGAAGAGGACATGATCCAAACCTGTCCTTCCATGGGTGCCCATTACAATGAGATCAGCAGAATCCTTTTTGGCCTTCTGGATGATCTCGACGAAAGGTTCCCCTTCTTTGAGGAAGATTTGGTAATTTTTGAACCGTCCCATTTTTTTCACGTAATGGGTTTTTAGTTGTTGATCGATTTCCTCCTTCTGCAAAGCTCTTAATTCTTCAATTTTTTCTGGAGCGAGGTAGAGCGAGAATTGTTCAGGATGAACTGGCTCAGGGGTCACATGGAAGATCAGGAGTTTGGCTTTATAAGTTTTGGCCAGATCGAGGGCATAGGTGAAAGCCCAATGGGAGTCCTCAGAGAAGTCAGTACAAAATAGGATCTTTTTGAACATCGGCGGCTCCTCCTACAGGATCTGTTTTATTACTTCATCTTATCTCCCAACTCTTTGGACTTTTGGGTCGCCGCAATCACCGCATCGATCAAGATTTTCCGCAAACCTCCTTCTTCAAGTTTATAAAGTCCTGCAGCAGTGGTTCCGCCGGGAGAAGTCACCTTTTCACGGAGCAGGGCAGGGTGTTCTCCTGTATCGGAAAGGAGTTTTACAGAGCCCATCACCGTCTGGGTGACCAGGGTGAGGGCTTGAGCTCGGGTCATCCCCAAATGGACGCCCGCGTCGGTCAAGGCTTCAATAATCAAAAAGACATAGGCAGGACCGCTTCCGCTTAAGCCGGTGACTGCGTCCATCAGAGGTTCATGGATGGTTATTGATCTTCCAACACAATCGAAGATGGCCTTAGCCAATTTGAGATCCTCATCGGTAGCCAGATTTCCAGAGGCGATGGCAGAGGCACCTTCTTGGACCAGGACATTGATATTGGGCATGACCCTGATCAACCGAAGTTGTTTCCGGGCATAGGTTTCGATCGCATAGAGAGGGACTCCAGCAGCGATCGAGATGAGGAGCTTAGAGGGATCTAAAGAATCTGCCATCTCTTCGATGACCTCTTTCATCAATTGTGGTTTGACGCAAAGGAGGAGGGGATCGCATTGGAAGGAGAGATGGTTGTTATCAGAAGCCTTCTTGATCCCGTACTTTTTCTGAATGAACCGGAGCCTCTCTCCATCCGCATCGAAAGCCATGATCTGTTCAGGGGTTGTAAATTTGGCTTTGAGCAAACCAGCGATTAAAGCTTCACCCATGTTGCCTGTTCCAATAAAACCGATCACTTTCCTTTTTTTCATACTAAACTCCTCAAAGTGTATTCACTTCTTTTTATCATACTCCCCCCTTTTTTTCTATTAAAATTTGACACAAATCCTTTCAGTTATTGTAAAATGGTGCAGGGTAGTGTCGCGGCCGGACGGGTAGGTTCAAATCATTCATACAGGAATAGCGAACTTCTCTCTCAAGGAAAATAGAAAGGTGGATTTAGCTATGGAACAGAATCCCAATTATGAAGCATTGCAACAGAAGGTCACCGATCTGGAGAAGAGGTTGAAAGAATATGAACAGAAAGGTGTTGAAAAACATATCCGAGAGATGACCAAACGCCTTGAAAAGATTGCAGAGATGGGCGACGACGGTATTATTGTCTTTGATGAAGATTATAAAATTGAGTTTGCTAATACCATTGCCTCCGAATTAACCGGGTATTCGAAAGAGAGATTGATGGGGATGGATTTTCGTCGTCTCTTGAGTGAGGGGGATATTGGTTATCTAAACCAAATGCATTCTGAAGCGGAGGCGGACGAGAACAAGCGGGTCTGTACAGAGATGGAGGTGTTGACACGGAAAGGCCTGAGATGGGATGCAGAGGTCTGTATCACTATTGCGAAGAAGGAGAAGGGCGGTATTCAAACCTATGCCTACTTAAGGGACATTACTGAACGGAAAAGGATGGAAAGGGAGATTCGAGAGGCCAACAAACGCCTTGAAAAGATTGCAGAGATGGGCGACGACGGTATTATTGTCTTTGATGAAGATTATAAAATTGAGTTTGCTAATACCATTGCCTCCGAGTTAACCGGGTATTCAAAAGAGAAATTGATGGGGATGGATTTTCGTCGTCTCTTGAGCGAGAGGGATATCGGTTATCTCGATCAGATGCATTCCGAGGTGGGGGCGGATGAGAGCAAACGGGTCTGTACAGAGATGGAGGTATTAACTGAGAATGATCTGAAACGGGATGCCGAGGTCTGCATTACTATTGCGGAGATGGAAAAAGGTAGAGTAAAGACCTATGCCTATTTAAGGGATATCACTGAAAGAAAGAGGATGGAGAGGGAGATCCGGGAGGCCACGAAACGCTTTGAAAAGATCGCCGAGATGGGAGAAGATGGGGTCATTGTCTTCGATGAAGACTCTCGGATCGAATTTGCCAATCAGATGGCCTCTGAGATTATAGGTTTTCCCAAAGACCAGATTCTCGGTCGAGAATTTTTCTCCTTGATTGGCAAAAGAGACGAGGAATTTTTGGATGAGATGGTGATGCGAGGAGAAGGCTTGGGGGAAAAAGTCTGTACAGAGATGTCGATCCGAACCCCACAAAGCCAGGTTAAAGAGACAGAAGTCTGTATCGCTCCGACACGATCGGAGGATGGCCGGATCAAGACGTATGCCTATATCCGGGATATTACGGAGAGGAAGAAGTTTGAGAAGGAGTTGAAGGAGTCGGAGGAGAAATTTCGAAACCTCTTCGAAAGGGTCCGGCATGGCCTCTTCATCAGCACCAAAGAGGGGCGTTTTCTTGATTGCAATCAAGCCATGTGGGGTTTACTGGGATACCAGAGTAAGGAAGAGTTCTTAAAAATCGATATTGGCAAAGATCTCTATGTGAACCCAGAAAGTCGGGAAACCTTTATGGAGCTAGTCGAAAAGCAAGGATTCGTTAAAGATTTAGAGGTGGAGTGGAGGAAGAAAAATGGGGAAAAAATCACGGTTCTCATCACAGCCGATGCAAAAAAGGATGAAAAGGGAGCGGTCATTGGTTATGAGGGCATCAAGATCGATATCTCCGATCGGAAGAGGATGGAAAAAGAGTTGAAAGGGGCGAATGACTTCTTAATGAACCTGATCGAGAGTTCTGTGGATGGCATCATTGTCACCGACATGAAAGGGGATATCCTCCTCTTTAATAAGGGAGCCGAGGATCTCTTAGGCTATAAGACAGAGGAAGTGGTGGGGAAAATGAATATCCGAAGCATTTATCAGCCTGGGGTGGCAAAAGAGGTGATGGATAAAATGAGAAGTCCTGATTTTGGAGGGGTCGGGAAATTGACCTCCTTTCCCATTTTCCATAGAAGAAAAGATGGGGAACTGATTGAAGGGGATCTTTCGGCATCTCTCATCTACGATGAAAAAAAGAATGAGATCGCCAGCGTTGGCATCTTCAAGGATCTCAGGGAGAGATTGAAGATGGAGAGAGAGCTTCGGGAAATACAACAGGCCCTTCTCCAATCAGAAAAATTGGCTGCTATGGGGAGGCTCACCTCCCAGATCGCACATGAATTGAACAACCCTATCTACGGCATTATGAACACCCTGGAGCTTCTGAAGACTGAAATTCCTCCGGAGAGTAAACGGAGAAGGATTTTAGAGTTATCCCTCTCAGAAATTCAGAGGCTCTCTGAGATGCTCCGGAACATGCTCAGTTTCTCAAAACCTGAGGAGGAAAAGAGAAGACCCATCAAAATAGATGAGTTGATTGAAGGAATTCTGTTGGTGATGGAGAAGCAGATGAGGGAATCGAATATTCAAGTGGAGACATCCTTCAATCCTGACATCCCAGAGATTATGGCTTCCACCAACCAGATGAGACAGGTCATGCTGAACATTTTAAAAAATGCTAAGGAGGCCATGCCAAAGGGAGGTACTCTCTTCGTCAGAACGAGTAAGGAGGATAACAGGATCTTGATTCATATCGAGGATACAGGAATGGGAGTCCCGGAAGAGATCAGGGATAAAATCTTCGAGGCCTTTTTCACCACTAAACAGAAGGTGAAGGGAGTCGGGTTGGGGCTTTCGGTCTGTTATGGAATTATTAAAGATCATGACGGGGAGATCAAAGTAGAGAGCGAAGAGGGGAAAGGCACCACCTTCACCATCAGTTTGCCCATTGAGAGTCGAAATCAAGAAATAAAAAAATGAAGTAAAAAATGAGTGAAAAATATTGGAACAGTAGATTGGAAGTCTATCCTACTTTGATCATCTTCCACATAAATCAATCTAAAGCTCCACAATCCACTCTTGGAAGGATTTCAGATTCAGTGAGAACATTCAACTCGGAAATATTTTTTATTCCTATCAAATTATCCTTTGAATCCGTTAGAATACAAAATGCCCTTGCTGCCTTTCCTCCATTTCTTATAAATTAGATGAACATATTTTATTGACAAAAAATTGTGTATACAGTATACATTAAAAGAAAGGTTTTCCCTAAGTTAAAAAATGGAGAGGAGGTTGTTGAATCAAAGTCTCCTTTTTCGTTAATGGGTCGAAATCTTCTGGATATTATTGAGGAAAGGGAAAATTATAAATTAAGGGGTTCAAAAATAATTGGATAACTGTTATAATGTAGAAAAAATCCCTTGAGAATGGAATGCCTATGGAAACCGACGTTAAAACTTTTCATGATTTGATCAGATTAGTTCAACAAAATAATTTCTGCGGGAAGTGCGGGGGGTGTGTCGCCTTCTGTTCTGCTGACAACCTTGGGGCGTTGGAAGTTGGGCCGGATGGAATGCCCATGTTTGCGGATGAAGAAAAATGCCTCCGGTGTGGTATCTGTTACATGATCTGCCCCAATATCCGCGATCTCGATGAGGAGCTAAAAAAGAAGACGAAATGGGAGCCTCCTATCGGCCCGATAAAAGATTTGGTATCGGCTCAAACCACCAACCCAACGGTGGGGGAGACGTGTACAGATGGAGGAGTGGTAACCTCTCTTCTCCTCTATCTCCTCGACAACCATATGATCGATGCTGCGCTGGTCTCCAAGAGCAACGGTCCCTTTCATAGAGGTCCAATGCTTGCCACTTCAGGAGAGGAGATCATCTCTGCTTCAGGTTCCCATTATGATGAATCCTTTTCTATCATCGAGTTGGGTTCCCATTACTCCACTTATTCACCCGCCATGCAAGAACTCAAGAGTTTGCGTAAGGGGGTGATCGATAGAGTCGCCATGGTCGGGACTCCTTGCCAGATCCATACCGTCCGAAAGATGCAGGTTCTTGGAATCATTCCTTCTGATGTGATCAAGTATTGCTTTGGTCTTTTCTGCATGGAGAACTTCTCTTTCAATGATATCCAGCTGAGGCATTTAGAGAAAAAGTACGGATTTGACTTAACCCAGGTATCCAAGGTCAATGTGAAGGAGGACTTCTTCATTTATCTGAAGAATGGCAGGGTGATTCACATCCCCTTTGAGGAGATCGACTCCATTGCGCGTCCAGCCTGCCTCGTCTGTCCTGATTTTTCCGCGGAATATTCGGACATCTCCTTTGGAGGTCTGGGTTCTCCAGAGGGATATACCAGCGTGCTTATCAGGTCGGAGAGAGGAAAGATAATCTACCGGGGGGCCCTGGCAGCCGGCTATATTAAAGAAAGGAAATACTCGTCCGCCGAGAAAGCCAGAGCCGAATTGATCAAGCTCCAAAGGCTGATTATTGATTTCTCCCAAAGAAAGAAAGAACGGGCTCTGAAAAACCGTGGAGCTGTGGCGGGGTTCATCACCCCGTCACTCACTACTCCATAACAAATCGGCCCTTTCGGTCTCTTGGGCATTCGGGAATATAAGAATATAAATTGTGTTTTACTCCACTCGATCTAAACTCATCCTTAGTTTTCTTGGCATTTCCTTCCTCGTGTGCGGTGTTGCCCTTTTAGTGGGAGGTCAGCTCCTTTACAAAGCCGTTCTCAATGAAGCAACGAATCGCGTCCGGTTAGACCTCAATGCCGCACGCGAGATCTATCTCAGTCGTATCAAGGGGGTGAAAGTTGCTCTCAACATCACCACATTGGGACCGGTATTCCGATCGGCCCTTGAGAGGCGGGATGCTCAGAAAATTATCCCTTTGTTAACAAATATCGCCCAGCAAACCGAATTAGATTTCGTAGGGATTGTGACGAAAGAAGGAAAAACGCTATGCCGGATCGGACCCAATTCCATACCAAAAGAAAATAGTCCTTCAAATCCAATTGCCAATTTAGCACTCCAACAACGGATTGCTGTCTCAGGAACGGTAGCCCTGAGCAATGAGTTTCTATTTGCGGAGAATCCTGAACTTGCCAATCGAGCTAGAATCAAGTTACTTCCTACCAAAATGGCCACTCCGCGGCCTGAGAGTGAAGAATTCTCTGGAATGGCTCTTGCTGCCGCTGTCCCGGTCTTCGACTCCGGTAATTTTTTGGGCATTCTTTATGGCGGAGTTCTTCTGAACCGGAGTCAAGAGATTGTGGACCGAGTGCGGGACACTGTTTTTCAACACGAGATTTACAAAGGCCAAAGTATAGGCACAGCAACTATCTTTTTTAAGGATATTCGTATCTCAACGAATGTTCTTTCACCCGATGGAAGTCGAGCGATTGGAACAGTGGCCTCTGAAGAGGTCACCAAACATGTCCTGACGGATGGGAAGAAGTGGATAGACCGTGCTTTCGTCGTGAACGATTGGTATATTACTGCCTATGAGCCCATCGAGGACATTTTTGGTCAAAGGATAGGAATGCTTTATGTTGGAGTGTTGGAAGCAAAATATGCAGATGTCCGCTGGAAGGCCCTCTCTCTTTTTATAATGATCACTGTAGCAGGGATGGTCTTAGCCCTTGGATTGGGATATATCATCGCCAACAAGATGAGTCGGCCAGTGCAACAGCTCATCGAGGCAAGCAATCAAGTTTCTCAGGGTAACCTCTCACCGGAGATCGGACCGATCTCAAAGAGTGAAATTGGTGTCCTCCAGAAAACGTTCAAAGAAATGCTCACTTCCATTCAGGAGCGTGATAAACGTCAAAGAGTGGAAAGCGAGATAAAACTTCTGCAATCTGAAAAACAGGCGAGCATTGGCAAGCTCGCAGGTGGAGTGGCCCACGAGATCAACAATCCTCTGACCGGGATATTTACCTTTACCCACATGCTGCTTCGCCAAAAGGATATCCCCGAGAATGTCCGCTCAGACCTCGAAACCATTGCTCAGGAGACGGAGCGGGTTCGGAAAATTGTTAAAGGGCTACTTGATTTCTCACGCCAAACAGAACTTGATCGGGAGCCAACCGATGTAAATCGGCTTGTCCGTTTCACCCTTTCCCTTGTCGAAAACCAAGCCCTTATCAAAGGGGTCAGTTTAAACTTCGAGGCGGGGGAAGGACTGCCGATGATCACCTTAGACAGAAATCAGATGCAAAGCGTTTTACTCAATATCGTTATTAATGCCCTGGATGCAACCGATCCAGGCGGAAGTATCACTGTCACGACCGGTATTGGCGTATCGGTGAGCAAGCCCGGTCAAAAAGGTATTGAAATTTTATGTACGGATACAGGTTGTGGCATTCCTCCTGAGAACCTCAATAGGCTTTTTGATCCTTTCTTTACGACTAAAGAGGTTGGACACGGCACAGGTTTAGGGCTATCGGTGTCATATGGTATCATTGAACGACACGGAGGGACCATCTGGGTTCAAAGCAAGGTTGGCAAAGGGAGCACCTTTAAGGTCTGGCTGCCGATAGAGGAGCAAGGGACAGGAAATGAGAATATTAGTAGTGGATGATGATGCGATCGTGATTAAAAGTTGCCGGCGCATCCTCGAAGCAGAAGGATTCGAAGTCACCACGGTCCCCAGCGCAGACGAGGCACTGGAGAAGATTAAAAATTACGATTTCGACCTTTTGCTCATGGATGTGAAGATGCCTAAACACGATGGTATCTTCCTCATGCGAGAAATTAAGAAAAATTGGCCGGATATACCGATCATCGTGATGAGCGGTTACCCTACCCCCGAGACAGTCGCCGATGTATTGAAATTGGGGGCCACCCAGTTTATTCCAAAACCCTTTCGACCGGATGAATTGACGAAATCCGTTCGCCAGGTTCTTCAAAAGGCAATCAAAAAGGATCCCTTTCCAACTGGTGCGGGGGGTTGAGAAGAGGGAAACAATAAAATTAAAAATGTCGAATGGCAAATTTCAAATGGCAAATCAAATCCAAAGCCCCAAAAGTCATGCTGAACTTGTTTCAGCATCTCATTAAGGACAGGCTATTAAAAGACCCTGAATCGAGTTCAGGGTGACATTCATTTGACATTTGCCTGCCTGCGGGAGGCAGGGATTTCGTGATTTGAATTTAGAATTTTAATTTTGTTTAATGGGGGAGACACAATGGCTGAAAAGATGCTGATTATCGATGATGAAGAGATTGTGCTGAAATCGTGCCGAAAAATATTTGAAGCAGAAGGTTTTGAAGTGGTCACGACCACTAATCCTCAAGAGGGTCTCAAACTTGTTTCAACATCATCCTTTGATGTGATACTCGTGGACTGGATGATGCCAGGTTTTGATGGAATGGATGTGGTGGAGGAGATTGACAAGCGGTCACCGAATTCCGCCATGGTGATGATCAGCGGTTACCCTTCTGTCGGACGGGCAACCGAAGCCATGAAGCGTGGAGCCATGGATTATTTGGCCAAGCCCTTCCGGCCTGAGGAGATCATCGAGGTTGTTAAAAAGGCGGTCAGGCGCAAGGTCACCGAAGAGAAAAAAGCCATGGGACGATTCGAAACGATCATGAAGTCCTGGCAATTCCCGGTCCCCACATTCGAGGATAAAGCACCGAAGACGATCGCCGAGACGGTTGCGCAAACCGTGGGCGTAGCCAAGGCGACCTCACCCTGGTTCACCGTGTTTATACTCGGTATTTTAGCCGGGGCCTATATTGGGTTTGGAGGGTTACTCTCAACGACAGTCACCTTTGATATGGCAGCCAAATGGGGCCTGGGCTTCACAAAGATCTTGGGAGGGGCTGCTTTTAGTGTTGGCCTGATGCTCGTTGTGGTTGCAGGAGCAGAATTATTTACTGGCAACAACTTGATGGTCTCAAGTGTGATGTCTCGGGAAATCACATTGAGTACCATGGGGAAGAGATGGGCTGTCGTCTTTGTTGCCAATTTCATTGGATCGATTCTTGTGACGCTCCTTTTCTATTACTCAGGGCTCTGGAAGACCGGCGATGGGGCATTGGGAGCTGCGGCCGTGAAGATTGCCTACAACAAGGTGTCACTCAGTTTCAGCGAAGCTCTCTGGCGCGGGATCGGTTGCAACTGGTTGGTCTGCTTGGCTGTCTGGATGGCCCTCGCCTCTCGACAAATCATCGGGAAAATATTTGCTATCTTTTTCCCGATCATGGCCTTTGTTGCCATTGGCTTTGAGCACAGTGTCGCGAATATGTATTTCATCCCCACAGGGATATTGTTGATGAATGGGGCTGGGATATCCAATGTTCCAGGTGTGGATCCAAATATCCTTGGCTGGATCAATTTCTTATGGAGAAATCTGTTTCCAGTAACAATCGGCAACATTATCGGTGGCGCGGTATTTGTGGGAATGAGTTATTGGGGAGCCTACCTCAGACCAGTCAAATCAGCAGGCAACTGAAATAAGGTTAAATAGATATTCGAACCTTCGGGCATCGTATGGTATTAACCAAATGATGCCCTTTTCTTTCTCAATTCTTCTACCTTCTTCCTTTACATAAAAAACTCAAAATAAATTAGATAATAAAATCAATTAATTACAAAGAGAGTGATCCAGGGTAAAAATTTTTATTGACAAAGTATAAATTCTATAGTATCTATAAAAGTAATAAATTCTGAAAAAGGAGAAAATTATGGAAATTTTAACCGTGTCTCAGGCAAGTAAATATTGTAAGGTCTCATCTAAAACAATCATCAACTGGATTGATGCAGGCCATATTAAAGCTTATAAAACCGTGGGAGGACATCGCAGGATTAAGAAGGAGGACCTGGATCAGTTTCTAAAAGATAAGGGAATGCCTCTGCCAGAAGAGGCAAAAGCAGAGGAAAGGAAGAAAATCCTTGTCGTGGATGATGATAAGATCATTGTAGAGACGATTGTGCAGTCCCTTGAGGAAGATGAGTATGGATATGAGATGATCTCCGCTTCAGATGGTTTTGAGGCAGGCCTTCAAGTGAACCATTTCAAACCAGACCTCTTGATCCTGGACATCATGATGCCCGATATCAATGGATACGAGGTCTGTCAGAAGATCAAGTCCAATCCTGAAACGAAGAACACTAAGATTATTGTGCTCTCAGCCTATCTCGATGACGATGCCTTCAATCAGATGAAAGAAAACGGTGCAGATGCATGCTTCTCAAAACCCCTTCCTTTAGAACAATTGAAATTCGAGGTCGCCAAATTACTGGGTCTGAAGAAGTGAAAGGTTTTGGAATATAACCAAAGATATTTTAAAATTAGGAGGAAAGGCCGATGAGTTTACAAGAGAATTTTAGAAATAAGAGATTTATAGTGACTTCAGAGATTCAACCCCCTATCGGCACTGGTATCCAAGACCTCATCCGGAATGTGGAACGAATTCGAGGGAGAGTGGATGCCCTGACTGTCCCCGAGCTGAAGATTGAGGGTTTGGTGACGGATACAATGGGAACCTGTCGGGCCCTAAAGGACCAAAAATTCGACCCGATCCTTCAGACCACCTGTCGGGAGAAGAATCGGCTTGAGATTCAGGAGCATCTCCTACGGGCGTCGGAATCTGGAGTGGAGAATATTCTCGCCTTCACAGAAGATTACCGTATCACCGGAGACAGCCTCCAGGAGATCATGTTCTTTCATGTGGATTCTGGGAAACTCTTCTCCGTCATGGAAAGCCTCCGTGAGGGTTATGATATTTCAGGCAAGGCAATCCGTTCCAAGCCCAATTTCTTTGTGGGATCAGGGATTGATTCAAGCTGGGGAAAGAAAGTTCCTGATCTGGAGTTAAAAGAGATGGAAGAACTGGCTGGTTTAGGGACCCAATATTTTCTCACCACACCTATCTTTGATATCGATTCCTTCCATGAGTTCATGAAACGGGTGGGACCAATAAGAACCCCGGTGGTTGCAGAAGTGATTTTAGTGAGATCGGCAGAGATGGGTCTCTTTCTTAACAAACATGTCAAGCCAGGGATGGTCCCCAACCATATCATTGAGAAGTTAGCCAAGGCCCCAGATAAAGAGAAGGCAAGCATTGAGATTGTCAGTGATTTGGTGAAAGGGCTAAGGGACATTTGCCAAGGGGTCCACTTCATTCCAATCGGAGCAGAAGATCGTATTTCAAAATATCTCGATGCAGCGAAACTATCATCCCTCTAAGGCGCTAAACACTTAGCGCTATGCGCATAGCGACAATTGGAAAGGATTTTGTGGCCATGAGTCCAAATGAAAATCGAAAGATTGGTGCAGCGTTAGTCGTGGGGGGAGGAATCGCCGGGGTTCAAGCCGCTCTTGATTTGGCTAATTCAGGAATCAAGGTCTACCTATTAGAGCGCTCCCCCGCGATTGGTGGAAAGATGGCCCAACTCGATAAAACCTTCCCCACCAATGATTGCGCCATGTGCATTATCTCTCCAAAGTTGGTAGAGGCAGGAAGGCATCTCAACATCGAAATCATCACCAATTCAGAACTCGTCTCTTTGGAAGGGGAGGCCGGGCATTTCAAAGCGAAGGTTCGAAAACATCCTCGTTATGTGGATATGAGCAAATGTACGAGCTGCAATGACTGCACAGAGGTCTGCCCCATCCTCTTGCCCAATGAATTCAATGAAAGATTGGATCAGAGGAAGGCCATTTATCGGCCTTACCCCCAGGCTGTTCCCAACACCTTTCTGGTCACCAAACGGGGCACCAGCCCTTGTAAAAATACCTGTCCTGCCGAGACAAGCGCACAAGGCTATATTGCTCTGATCCAGGCCGGCCGATATAAAGAAGCCCTCGATGTGGTCAAAGAGTATAATCCCTTTCCTGCCTCAGTAGGGCGTGTATGTAACCATCCTTGTGAAGAGAAATGTAATCGGGGGAAACTTGATAGTCCAGTTTCGATTTGTAGCCTGAAGCGTTTTGTAGCAGATTGGGTTTATGAACATCGTGATGAGTTAGAGAAAAAAGAAGTTACGAGTCACGAATCACCCGCTACGGGTCACGATTTTCATGAGGGGATAGAGCGACCTAAAGCTAAGGTTGCAATTATAGGCGCAGGCCCCGCAGGACTGAGCTGTGCCCATCAATTATCCCGCATGGGATATCAAACCACAATTTTTGAAGCCCTTCCCGTATCAGGTGGAATGATGAGGGTAGGGATTCCCTCTTACCGTTTGCCAAGGGATGTGCTTCAAAGGGAGATTGATGAGATTGTCCATCACCCCAATGTTGAATTGAAACTGAATACCCCCATTCGAAATATCAATAGCCTCTTCGATGCAGGTTACTCTGCTGTCTTTCTGGCGATGGGTGCCCATGAGCCGCAGAAACTTGGCATCCCAGGAGAAGATGCCTTAGGCGTCCACCATGGCGTCCCATTCCTTCAAGGTGTAAGCCTTGCTGAAAGACATGGGGTGATGGAAGGATTTGAAGATCGGTTCATTATTGCCTTTGGGATTCCCATCGCTCCCAAAGTGGGAGAGAGGACGATTGTGATTGGTGGTGGAAATGTCGCCATCGACGCTTCCAGAACCGCTTTGAGATTAGGGGCTAAAGAAGTCCACATTGTCTATAGGCGATCTCGGGATGAGATGCCTGCGAATTCGTGGGAGATCGAAGCTGCAGAAAAGGAAGGGATTAAACTTCAACTTCTCACAGCACCCGTTGAGGTGGTTGTGGAGGATGGTCATGTCAGAGGTGTTAAGTGTCTGAAGATGGAGCTCGGTGAACCTGACGCTTCGGGTCGGAGAAGACCCATTCCTATTAAAGGGTCTGAGTTTGTTATCCCCGCAGATACGATGATTGCTGCCGTGGCCCAGGCTCCAGAAATTTCCTTCCTCGAAGAGACTCATGGGCTCGAGGTCACACCCAAGGGTACATTTGCTGTAGACTCCCTTACGTTAGCCACAAACCGACCCGGAGTCTTTGCAGGAGGAGATGTGGCAAGAGGGCCCTGGATATTGATCCAGGCCATTGCCGATGGCCGAAGAGGGGCTCTCTCCATCGATCGCTATCTGAGAGGTGTTCCTCTTCTCGCTCCAAGAGAGCAGATTCCCCTTCCTGTGGTTGATCTTTCGCGCGAAGAGATCGATCAGATGGTAGAGGAAGGTAAAGTAGACCTAACGCCAAGGACAGTTGTTCCGGAGTTGCCAGAGGAAGAGAGGATCAGGGACTTCAGGGAGGTGGAGTTGGTTCTTACGGAAGAACAGGCGAAACGAGAGGCAGCACGCTGTCTCGCCTGCGGGATCTGTTCAGAATGCCATCTCTGTGTTCAGGTCTGTAAACGAGAAGCAGTCGATCATCAACAAGCCCCTGTATTGGAAGAATTGGAAGTAGGTTCCGTGATCCTCTCGCCTGGCTACAGCCTCTACAATCCGGAACTCTCCCCCGAGTTGGGTTATGGACGGTATGCCAATGTGGTCACGAGCATGGAATTTGAAAGGATGCTCAGCGCCTCTGGTCCGTGGGGAGGCCATGTCACCCGGCGGTCGCCCGATCATCGAGAGCCAAAGAAAATTGCCTTTCTCCAATGCGTTGGATCGAGGGATGTGCATGAAGGGGCCAAGGCTTATTGTTCAGCCGTCTGTTGTACCTATGCGATCAAAGAGGCCGTTGTGGCGAAGGAGCATTCGAAGGAACCCCTGGATACCGCAATCTTCTATATTGATATACGAACCTACGGTAAGGATTTCGAGAGATACTATAACCGGGCGGAGGAGGCAGGAGTTCGTTTTATCAAATCGAGGATTACTGAGATTCTTCCGGTGAAGGAAACGGGCGACCTCCTCATCCACTACACGGACGAGACAGGAAGGAGAGTGGAGGAGACATTTGATTTGGTGGTCTTATCCATAGGCATTGGGGTCCCGAAGGATGCCGTGGATCTCGCCAAAAAATTGGATATCCATCTGGACCCATACTCTTTTCCTTCGACCAGCAGTTTCGAACCGGTTCGGACTTCAAGACCGGGCGTCTTCGTTTGCGGTGCCTTCCAGTCTCCCAAAGACATCCCGGACAGTGTGATCCAGGCCAGCGGTGCAGCGGCCAAAGCTCTTTCTGTCATTGGAGAGGCCCGGGGAACACTTGTTCGAACGAAGGAGTACCCTCCAGAAAGAGAGATTTCTCCTGGTGAAGCACCACGAATTGGAGCCTTTATTTGTAGTTGCGGAACGAATATCGCTGGGACTGTGGATGTGAAAGAAGTCGTTGAATTTGCAAAATCGCTTCCAGGGGTTGTCCATGCTGAAAATACAATCTACACCTGTTCTGCAGACTCGTTAAAGTTGATCCAGGAGAGGGTGAAGGAATGCAACTTGAATCGTGTTGTGGTGGCTTCCTGTACACCGAGAACCCATGAACCCCTCTTTCGAGATACGATTCGTGAAGTGGGTCTCAATCCCTATCTTTTTGAGATGGCCAATATTCGAGACCAGTGTTCCTGGGTCCATATGAATCAGAAGGAGGAAGCCACAGAGAAGGCGAAAGAACTCGTTCGAATGGCTGCGGCCTGCTCCAGAAATTTGGAACCTCTCCATCAAATGCCCCGAAGCCTGAATCACAGCTGTCTCATTGTGGGAGGTGGTTTGGCGGGTATGGTGGGGGCTCTGAGCATGGCAGACCAGGGCTACCACACCTATCTCATTGAAAAAAGCGATGCCTTAGGAGGGGAGGCTCGAAACGTCTATCAGACTTGGCGGGGTGAGGATGTTCAACAACATCTGAACCAGCTCGTTCACGAGGTTCGATCGAACCCGAAGATTGAGGTTTATCTCAACACCGAATTGAAGCAGGTGGAGGGTTCTGTGGGTAATTTTAAATCCACGATTCAGACCAATGGAACGGAGAAGGTGTTGGAGCATGGGATTGCCATCATTGCGACAGGGGCTTCAGAGCTCAAGCCAGATCAGTACCTCTACGGTCAGGATTCTCGAGTCCTCACCAGCTTGGAGTTAGACCGGAAATTGATCAACCGTGACGCTTCTTTGAAATCTCTTCGCTCGGTGGCCTTTATCCAGTGTGTAGGTTCTCGAATCAAAGAGAGGCCGTATTGCTCGAAGGTCTGTTGCACCCATTCGGTTCTGAGTGCTCTCAAACTGAAAGAGATGAACCCGGAAATGGAGGTCTTCATCATCTATCGGGATATGCGGACCTATGGCCTGCGGGAAGACCTTTATCTTGAGGCCGGAGCCAAAGGGATCGTCTTCATCCGTTATGATGATCAAAAGGAATTGAGAGTCACCCAGGATCAAAAAGACCTCCAGGTTCATTTCACCAGTTATGTCTTGAACCGGGAGATAGAAATTCGGCCTGACCTGTTGGTTCTCGCAACGGCCATCGTCCCCCCCAAGGAGAATCCTGTTGGAAATCTGTTCAAGGTCCCAGTAAACAGTGATGGGTTTTTTATGGAAGCCCATGTGAAACTCCGACCGATCGATTTTGCGACGGACGGAGTCTTCGTCTGCGGTCTGGCCCATTCACCCAAGCCGATCGATGAATCGATCGCCCATGGCTTGGGGGCTTCAGCCCGAGCGGCGACTATCCTCTCTCAAGAAATGCTCCAGGTCGGTGGCGTGGTGGCTGTGGTGGAAGGGGAGCGGTGCGCGGCCTGTTTGACCTGTGTAAGGGTCTGTCCCTATAATGTACCTGTCATCAATGCCAAGGGGGAAGCAGAGATCGATCCAGCCAAGTGTAAGGGTTGCGGTGGCTGTGCGGCCGAGTGTCCGGCCAGGGCCATTGAGCTGATGCACTTCAGAGATCCTCAATTGTGGGCCAAGTGCCAGGCCTTGGTGATGGATGTAGCAGCGTAAATATATGCTGAAAGCTCAAAGCTGAAGTTTAAAACCTTTGAGCCTTGAGCTTTGAACTTTGAGCTTAGGGAGAGGTTAAGATGACCGAAGCAGTTCAAAAGGAATCACAAGTCACGAGTCCCGAATCACGGGCCACGTTATTTGAGCCTGAGGTCTTGGCTTTTTGTTGTGAGCATTGAGCCTATAGTGCGGCGGACCTGGCAGGTTCGATGAGGCTCAACTATCCTACGAATGTGAAGATTGTGAAGGTTCCCTGTACGGGGAGAGTGGATAATTTATTGATTCTTCGTGCCTTTGAATCGGGAGTGGATGGGGTTTACTTGGCAGGGTGTTTGGAGGGGGAGTGTCACTTCTTGAGGGGTAACTTAAGGGCCAAGAAGCGGGTTCAATATGTGAAGGGATTATTGGATGAGGTGGGATTAGGAGGGGCTCGATTGGAGATGTACAACATGAGTTCTGCACAGGGTCAGCGGTTTGCCGAGGTGGCCCGAGAGATGACCGAGAAGATCCGGGCCTTGGGACCCTCGCCTGCTAGAAAGAAAAAGTTATGAGTTCGGGGTTCAGAGTTCGGAGTATTTGGATTTGACTCCGAACTCCGAACTAAATACTCCGAACTAACCGGAGGTTGAGATGATTGTAGCGAATCGGAAGACATTGGAAGAGATCTTGGGGATGCTTAAGCCCTACAAGAAGGTCTTGTTATTGGGATGTAATGAGTGTGTGACGGTGTGTGCCGTTGGGGGGGAGAGAGAGGTAGGGGTATTGGCTTCAGAGATACGGCTTGCCCGGGCGAAGGAGGGTCAGGAGATAGAGGTTAAAGAGCAGACCTTGGAGCGGCAGTGTGATCATGAATATATTGATCAGGTGCGTCCCTTTGTGGGGGACTATGAGGTGATCTTATCGATAGCGTGTGGGGCGGGGATACAGTATGTGGCGGAGAAATATCGGACCAAGATTGTTCTTCCTGCTGTGAATACGACGTTTTTGGGGGTGACTTTGGAGCAGGGGGTCTGGTCGGAGCGGTGTCAGGGGTGTGGGGAGTGTGTTTTGCATATGACGGGGGGAGTGTGTCCGATCGCACGGTGTGCGAAGAGTTTGCTCAATGGGCCTTGTGGGGGTTCATCGAATGGGAAGTGTGAGGTGGACAAGGACACAGACTGTGGTTGGCAGTTGATTGTGGACCGGCTCAAGGAGCTTGGGCAGTTGGACAAATATGAGGAGATCATTCCGGTGAAGGATTGGACGAGTTCTCGGGATGGGGGTCCCCGTAAAAGGATCAGAGAAGATCTGAGACTATAGAGTTATGAGTTCGGAGCAAAAACCAAAAGGCTTAAGACTCCGAACTCCGAACTAAATACTCCGAACTACGGCATGAGGGGTAGGGGTGAAGACCAAATCAAACATTGAAAGGATATTAGAAAGTGGTGGGTTTGTAGTGACCTCTGAGTGTGGACCTCCGAGGGGGGCGGATTCGGAGGTGATTCGGAAGAAGGGGAACCTGCTTAAGGGGATTGTGGATGCCGTCAACGTTACCGACAATCAGACCTCCGTGGTGAGGATGAGCTCCTTTTCTTCCTGTATCATCCTCAAGGAGATGGGGTTTGATCCCATCCTTCAGATGGTCTGTCGGGATCGGAACCGGATAGCGATTCAGAGTGACATCTTGGGGGCAGGAGCTTTGGGGATCAACAACATTTTGTGTCTTTCAGGGGATCATCAGAAATTTGGGGATCATCCCAGGGCGAAGAATGTGTTTGATATAGATTCGGTTCAACTTATTCATACGGTCAAGACCCTGAGAGATGATGGTAAGTTTTTGGGGGGTGAGGAAGTGAAGGGGAAGCCCATACTCTTCATTGGGGCGGCGGAGAATCCTTTTGCGGATCCTTTTGAGATTCGGGCAGCGAGGTTAGGGAAGAAGGTCAAGGCGGGGTGTGAATTTATCCAGACTCAGTGTATCTACAACATTGAGAGGTTTGTAAAGTGGATGGAGATGGTGAGGGAGAGGGGGCTTCACGAAAGATGTGCCATCCTTGCCGGGGTGACACCGTTTAAGTCTGTTGGGATGGCGAAGTACATGAAGAATTCGGTGCCTGGGATGGATGTGCCGGATGAGATGATTGAGAGGATGAGGGGGGTGCCGAAGGAGAAGCAGTCGGAGGAGGGGATTAAGATTTGTGTGGAGACAATTCAGAAAGTGAGGGAGATTCCAGGGGTACGGGGGATTCATATTATGGCGATCGAGTGGGAGGAGAAGGTGGCAGAGATTGCCAAGGCTGCAGGCTTACTGCCCAGACCACAAATAGCGTAACTCGTACCTCGCCACTCGTGAATCGTAAGGAAAAAACGAAACACGAATCACGAGTCACGGAAAAGGGGATTTATTGATGGAGACAATTTTAAGGACCAATCTGGCAGAAACCATTCGTAAGGAATGTGGGGAGAATGTTTTTCTCTGCTATTAGTGTCAGAAATGTTCTGCAGGTTGTCCGGTGGTCGAGCACTTTGATCTCGCTCCCAATCAGGTGATGCGGGCCATCCAGTTTGGGCAAAAAGAGATGGTACTCCATTCGAAGACCATCTGGCTCTTTGCAATGTGTGAGACCTGTGCCACCCGTTGTCCCCATGACATCAACATCACAAAGATCATGGACGCTTTAAAGATCATGGCTCAGAAGGAAGGAATTGAATCCGAGGTTCCATCTGTTCCCCTCTTTTATCGAGCCGCCCTAAGAGGAATCAATTGGTTTGGAAGAATGTATGAGGCCGGGTTAATGGGGGAGATCTATCTCCAGCAGACGATGTCGGGCCCACTCAACTATCAGTAGGTATGGAAGAATGATTTGCCATTAGCCCTGAAGATGTTCAAGGCTGGGAAGCTGAAGCTCTTTCCGACTTTTGGAAAGCCGAAAGCCAAGAAGAGGGCCGCCGAAGGACTACAATAATTCATGGACAGACCTAAAGAGATCGATTTTTTAATTATCCCAATTATGAAGAGAAAGATGTTGAAAGTCTCTCTTTTGCCTTTTTTCGTCCTTTTTTTTCTGCTTGGATCGGCGTATTCTTCTTCCCCTTCTACGAAGGAGACTCTCCCCAAACGATCCTGGTGGATCGATATGGGAAAGTTCTTATCCTCCTCTCACGGTCGCCTTTCGTGTTCAGAGTGCCATCCAGACATCGAAGAAAAAGGTGTAAAACATCCTGATCCGAAGCTCCTTGGAAGAACATCCACGCTTCTTTTCGATTACAAAAAATGTGAGAAGTGTCATCCTCAAGAATACCAGCGTTATCTTAAAGGGGCACATGCGAAGGCACTCGTAGAGAGAAAGAAGGATGCGCCCACCTGTGGAAACTGTCATGTGACCCACTATGTCGTCTCTGGCCGATCCCGCCTTGAACTAGGAAAATGGATGACCGAGATATGCGGTACTTGTCACCCTATACAGAAGCGGACCTATCTTGAAAATTATCATGGGAAAACGGCTGCTTTGCTGGAATATGAGGCCTCAGCTTACTGCACCGACTGTCATGGTGCCCATACCTGCCTCTCCTTGAAGAAGAAGGAGGATGCCCTGGAGGCCTGTCAGAAGTGCCACCCTAATGCAAAGCTTCGATTTACAGGCTTTGTGATTCACGCCTCTGAGGAAGGGGTGAAGAAAGAGGATGTGGAGAAATTAGAAAAAATAAGGATAATCCGTTGGATCGAGGTCGGTTTTGGGATTCTCGTATTTGTAGTACTGGCCTTCTTCTATTCTCATACATTGGTCTGGACACTCAGGAAGGTTCATGAATGGCTAAAAAGGGAATGAAGCAATGGCAATGAATGAAACAAAAACCGAAGTTTATTGGAGGTTTAATGTCTTCCACAGATTCATCCACCTGGTGATGATGATGACATTCATTGGCCTTGCCTTGACCGGACTTCCTATAAAATATCCCGATGCCTTCTGGGCCAGAGGATTGGTTCTCCTCTGGGGAGGGGTGAAAGGGGCTGGCATCTTCCACCGGTGGTTTGCTGGTATCACCTTCAGCTATTTCTTTCTTCACCTGCTCTGGGTTCTCTACTATCGAATCATTCTGAAAGGAAACCTTTTCGGTTCGGATTCCATGATTCCCTCTTGGAAGGATTTAAAAGATCTTTATCAGCATATTACCTACTTTTTAGGAAGAGGGGATCCTCCGAGGTTTGGTAAATTCACCTATTGGGAGAAATTTGACTATTGGGCTGTGTTTTGGGGGATTGTCTTTATTGGGGGATCGGGTCTCGTTCTCTGGTTTCCTGAGTTCTTCTCGCGTTTTTTGCCAGGGGTCTTATTCAATATTGCCTACACGATCCATAGCGACGAGGCCTTATTGGCAGTGGGGTTTATCTTCATTGTCCACCTCTACAATGCTCACTTCAGGGCCGGTGTCTTCCCTTTGGATCGATCTATCTTCACTGGAAAGATTGATGTGAAGGAGATGATGGAGTGCCATCCATTGGAGTGGGAATATTTAAACGAATCCCCTGAGAAGAAAAAGAAAAGAAGAGTGAGACAAGACCTCCTTCTCCTCTTTCTTGTTGTTTTTATTGCAGGCCTCATCCCTTCTCTCTCTTTTGCCCGAGGATTGACCGACGAAGAGATCATGGAGGCGGAGAAGAAACTTTGCTGGAAGTGCCATCGTCAGTCTAATTTAAATAGCAACGAGGGGATCACGACTTCGATCCTTCTCTGCATGGAGTGCCACGGAAAGAAGGACGTCGAAAAGAAGGTGGATGAAAAGCCGATCTCCCTTTATATCGATGAGAAGGAGTTTGGAAAGACGGTCCATCGGAGGATCGCTTGCATCCGATGCCATGATGGGGTTGCGACCTCGCCCCACCGAACTTCATTGATCGAATGTGCTTCCTGCCACGGATATCATGGTGAAGGGACAGCTCATGACCCTCATCGAAGTGTCAACTGCGAGGCCTGCCACCATGAGTCAAAGGAGGTGATGAAGGATCCAAAGACCGGGAGAATTGTTCTGAGGATGGTGAAGGACGGGGTTCCGCTTAAGATGACCTCTCATCGCCTTGCCGACTTTAGAGATAAGAAAACGTGCGAAAAGTGCCACTTCACTAACAATCAACTGGGGGCTCCTATCCGTGCCCTTCCGGCTAAGAGTCTGATCTGCATGGGGTGTCACAGCAGCTCAGTGACTCTCAATGATCCGGTCTCCATGGTTTCCCTCATCCTTTTTATCGTTGGTATTGGAGCAACCCTCACCTTCTGGTTTCAGGGGACGATGGTTGACCCTTCCTTTTCCACCCATGAAAAGCTTTCCTACATTGGAGAAAAAGCCTGGCAAGTCTTCTTCTCTAAGAAGATGCTTACTCTCCTCAAGGTCTTTGTTGTGGACGTCCTCCTGCTCAGAAGAATCCTGAAGGAGAGCGTAAGCCGCTGGACGATCCACAGTCTCATCTACCTTCCCTTCTTTCTTCGGTTTCTGATCGGATTGATTCTTCTTCTCCTTTCCGTTGCCTTTCCGAGGAGTCCGCAAGTGGCTGTGTTACTTGATAAGAACTATCCTTTCATCGCCTTCACCTACGATTTTTTGGGATTATGTATTATAATTGGAACAATTGGTGCGATCATGAGGCGCGTACAGGGAAAAACCCAAAAGGCTGTCACTGGCGGGCAGGATTATGTGGTCCTTGGTCTTGTCGGAGCTATCCTATTGACAGGCTTTTTGGTGGAAGGAATGAGGATACTTCTTACGGCCCTCCCTCCTTCAGCTGCACTTCCATCTTTTATAGGTTATCCCATCTCACTCCTTCTCGGCCTCTTTTCTGTCCGCTGGGAGGTTGTCTATCCCTATGGGTGGTATGTCCATGCCATTCTAACAGGAGCACTGGTTGCCTACCTCCCCTTCAGCAAAATGTTCCATATCCTGGGCAGCCCTCTCATTCTCTTGATCAAGGCTGCAGTGGGGGAGAAATGAAGCTGGGCTTTTCCCGTAGAGTCCTAAATTGGTTCAAGGCTCTTATTTACTCCAGGCGTTTTTCCCAAAGCTGGATGGGGAAGAATCTATCCATGATTCAGCTGATGGAGCTGGACGCCTGCACCCATTGTGCAATGTGCACCTCCCGTTGTTCTGTTGCTATCGCTTTTGAAGGGATTCCAAACATCAATATTCTCCCTTCCGAAAAAATCGCATCTATCAAGGCCCTGGCTTCGGGCAGACCGCTTGGAGAACGTGAGCTCAAGGATATTCAAGAGGGCGTCTATCTCTGCACCAATTGCTACCGTTGCACAGTGGTTTGTCCAGTAGAGATCGATCTACAGAATTTTTGGATTAAAGTTAGGGAACTCCTCCTTCAAAGAGGAATACCTGAACTTTCTGTCCTCTCCCCTCTCTCATTTTATCGAGGTTTGATGAAGGGGGAGACGGCTCAAGGAGATTACGAAAAACCTCTGATCCAAGCAAGAGAGGCGATTGCGGCTCAATGCGATTTAATGAAGAAGAAGGATAAAGTTCTGCCTTTGACCCCTACGGATAGAAAATTCAAAAGTGGGCTGAACCTTTCTGCTCAGGCAAAAAACTTTTCGGTTTGCTTCGGCTGTCAGACCTGTACGACCGTCTGTCCTGTGGTGGGCAACTATGAAAATCCCCAGGAGGCCCTGGGGCTCTTGCCCCATCAAATTATGCATGCCGCTGGATTAGGGTTGAGGGATCTGGCCTTTGGTTCCAATATGCTCTGGGATTGCCTCACCTGCTATCGATGTCAGGAGCAGTGTCCCCGAGGGGTATTCGTGACCGATGTGCTTTATGAGCTCAAGAATCTAGCGATCAAATATGTGAAAGAGAAGGTGTTATGAAGTTCGCGCTATTTTTAGGTTGTCAAATCCCCGTTCGATTGAAACAATACGAAACCTCATCAAAGGCGATCTTAGAGCGACTCGGTGTGGGGCTCGTCGATATCGAAGAATTTAACTGTTGCGGGTACCCTTTGAGGAACATCGAATTCAAGGCCTTTCTCCTGGCATCAGCGAGAAATCTTTCCCTGGCCGAAAAGAAGAAGCTGGATGTGATGACCTTGTGCCAGTGTTGCTACGGGACCCTGAAAAAAGCGAACTTTCTCCTGAGAGAGAATGCCTCCTTGCGCAAGGAGGTGAATGCGGTTCTTGAGCGAGAGGGCCTTCCATACGAGGGAGAGGTTGAGGTGAAGCATCTCCTATACGTTCTTCATCAGGAGGTGGGGGTCGAAGCGATTAAGAAGAAGATTGCGAAGACCTTTAAGGGGCTTAAAATTGCCGCTCACTACGGGTGTCATGCACTGCGGCCAAGCCAGGTCGTCCGGTTTGATAATCCGGTGACTCCCTCCATTTTTGATCAGCTGGTGGAAGCTACCGGTGCCGAGAGCATCGCCTGGCGGATGCGGCTCGAATGTTGTGGCGCTCCTCTTTGGGGGATCCATGATGAGTTATCAACGGAGATTACGTTAAAAAAGCTAAAAAACGGGAGAGAGTCGGGCGCGGATTATCTCTGTACTGCTTGTACCTATTGCCAAATCCAGTTCGATACCGTTCAGCAGATGATTCTCTCTCAACGGGGTTTAAACCATCCTCTTCCCTCCATTCTCTATCCTCAGCTTCTGGGTCTGAGTATGGGGATTAATTCTGAGACCCTCGGACTAAAGATGAATAAGATACCGATCAGTGAGGTCGAACAATTACAAACAGAGCAGATAGAAATACCAGCATAAAATAGCTTTCATCCTGTTTTTTCAGGAGTGACAAGCGAGGGTACAGCCGAGAGTGGGTTCAGTCATGGTGGTCGGTGGAGGCATTGCTGGGATGCAGACCGCGTTGGATCTGGCCAATTCCGGCTATTCCGTCTGCCTCGAGGAGAGATCCTCCTCCATCGGCAGGGTGATGGCCCAGCTGGACAAAACCTTTCCCACCAATGACTGTTCCATATGAATCCTTTCGCCCAAACTGGTCGAGGTCGGCCGGCATCTCAACATTGAGTTGTTAACCCTTTTAGAGGTGAAAAGCATCTCCGGGAAGGAAGGGAATTTTGAAGTCGAGATCATTCAACACTCCCGTTATGTGGACCCGGCAAAGTGTATTGCCTGTGGACTCTGTGCTGAAAAATGGCCGACGAAAGTAGACATTGAGTATGATGTTGGTCTCGGCAAGAGGAAGTCCATCTATATACGGACGAGGCTCAGAGAAGGATTGAAGAGATATTCGATCGAAAAGATTCTTTGCCAATGCCGCCTGGTGGCGACTCTTAATTCGCTCACCTACAATGTCCTTTGGGTCATGAAAAGAAAAGCCTTGCCTCGATTGTTGTGGCCTCTCCCCTGTGCCATGTCAATTTAGATGCCCGCCAAAAACAGATTTAGGAAGAATTTAAAGAAGAGTTTAACCTCCCGATCATCTACTTCACCCAACTTATGGTCTTGGCCTTCGGCTCAAAGTCAGAAGAATTGGACCTAGATAAACACTTCGTCGATCCATTGCCTCTTTTAAAAAGAGAATAGAAATAAAATCGGTTTAAAAAGGCCTTTCAATTCTTTGCTTTGAACAGAGCTGTTAAGAAAATTTATCAGCAAAATTCACAATTTACTACCGCGATAATTCATAAATCAAACCTCATAAATGCTAATAAAAAATAACATAATTCTTTGTAATTATTATATAATTTTGTTACTTGCGGAAACCAAGAAAAATTAAAAGATAAAAAAGTTTAATTTTATCTTGACAAACTTCAATTGTTGAGATAAAATACTTATAAAAATCAGATAAGGAGGGTAGTTTATGGAAAAAAAGACTTCTGGTGAACAACTCAAGAAAAAAAGGGAGAGGAGTTCATCATACCCCCAGTTTAATATAAAAGAATGTATGGACTTCGCGGAAAAAGTCTTCGAAATGGGACCGAAAAATGTCCTTTTGGACGAAGCTGCAAAAAGGGCTGGCTACAGAAATAAAGAAGTAGGCTCCTTTCTTGGCCTAAGAGCTGCAGCAAGGTATTTTGGTTTGGTTAAATACGATAAGGATTACATTTCAGTCACAGACCCTCTTATCAATGTGCTACTTGAAAAGTCAAACAATGCTAAAAATGATTTTGTTCGAAAGTTGATCTTATTTCCTACTCTTTACAAAAAGGTTTTTGACAATTTTGCTGGAAAACAACTACCTAATGAAGAAGATTTGGCTAGGAGGCTTTCAATAGATGAGCAGTACGGGATTAGCAAAGAAGCCAGCAAGTCTGCTGCAAAGGTTTTCAGAGAATCTGTGAAATTTGCTGATTTATTGGATAGTAATGACCGTCTTAAATCTCCAGATGAAGTTATCTCTAAAATGGAAGAAAAAGATAAAATCACAAGTATGGAGAATGAACGTCCGGGCCCAATAGAAGAAGATAAAGGAATTAAGCTTGATAGGTATGAAATAACATTACAAATGGGTGTAAAAATATCTCTTTTACTTCCTCCAATATTACCTCAAAAAGATAAGCAACGAATTAAAACGATGATCGATCTCATCCCTGAAGGACTGGATGCTGGAGAGTAGAAGAATGAAAAACAAGAAAGGTGTTACAGTAAAACCTTAGAGATTTACACGACAATTTGAGGAGTCGCTTGCAGCCCAACCTGATGAGATTATCGATCTCTTTGAAAAGAAATTAGAAATTTTCTTGACCAATATATTCCATCCTTCCTTCAGAACAAAGAAGATAAAGGGTTTGAAAAAAAATATTATATGGGAGGCTTCATTGACGATGGATTACAGGTTCACATTTCAGATAGGAGAGAACGACACGATTATATTTAGAAACATAGGCAAACACTCTATTCTAAACAAAAAGAAATTTTAGCGTTACTGTGAAGATTTTTTCAGTTCCTTTTTTCTCTTTCTAAGATAAGAAATTCCTTCTTCTGCAGTTGTGAAGACTCTTGAAAGATTCCCTTCTTTTATATTTTTTTCAGCATTTCTCTCAGCATCTTGCCACTCTTTTTCCCAAAAAAATGCTTGATCTGCATCAATCAACTTCTTTGCTTTTACATTTACATTTCCTTCTTCAAAGTAAAAATCCAAATAGTCTCCTGTTGAAACATTCAGCTTTTCCATGATCTCTTTCGGTATTCTGACTTGGCCGCCAGGGCTTATTTTCACCGTTGGCATATAGTTTATATTACACAATTAAACAAATTTGTCAAATGTTTTGATTTTTAATTCTTACGCATCATCGTGCTCACCGCTTTCTCCAGTCCATCAAGGGTCAGTTCAAACATGGGAAAGATCTCCTGGATATGATTGATGGAACGGGTGTAGGGCCATTCTTCGGCGAGCTTTGGATTAATCCAGATGGCATGGGGAAAGGTTTTGGCAATGAACTTCAGCCTCTCATAACTGGGTTTTCCGGATCTCTCGTCAACATAGATGGAGCCATCTGTGGCCATCAGTTCATAGGGGGCCATGCTCGCATCCCCTACGACGATGAACCTCGTTTCCGGATCAAGACGGACCAATTCATCCACTGGCAATGGTTTAGAACGCCTCGGAGGATCTTCCCAGAGATAGTCATAGATGGTGTTATGGAAAAAAAATGTTTTGAGATCTTTGAACTGGGCCCGGGCATAATTAAAGAGCGTTTGAACCAACTCGATATAAGGCTCCATGGACCATCCGCCATTGTCGATGGCAAGGATTATCTTTAACCGGTTCTTCAGGCTCCGATCAAATACAATCTCAATTTCTCCTGCGTTCCTCATGGTCTCGTAAATGGTCTTATCAATATTCACTCTATCCTTAGGACCGAAAGGAACCATATTCCTCAGCCTTTTGAGAGCCTCTCCCATTTGAGAGGCAGTCATTGGTCCTTCCTGGGAGTAGTCACGATACCTTCGATCCATGGCCACTTTGACAGCTGACTTATTTCGAGAGACGCCACCCACTCTCATTCCACCTGGATGATAACCGGAATGTCCCACAGGGGAAGTCCCTCCTGTTCCAATCCACTTGTTTCCTCCATGATGTGCCTCAGTTTGTTCTTTCAATCGGTCAAGAAAGTATTTGAGCAATTCATCCGGGCTCAGTTTTAACAAATCGTCTTCATTCACCCCAAGGGCATCTGCTAAACCTTTTGGATTTTTCAACCATTCGTCCAGCAGGGCACGGGCGATCTCGGACAATTCAATCTCTTCTGGTTCCTTAAACTCAGCGCCCTTGAACTGATGGGCAAAAACCTGGTCGTAAAGATCGAAATACTTCTCACTTTTTACCAGAATCGCACGGGCCCCTGTGTAAAAGTCATCCAGAGAATTGATCAGCCCCATACTCAAGGCCTTCTGAAGCCTCAAGAATGAAGTGGGAGACACGGGAATTCCTGCTTTTTTTAAAAAGTAAAAGAAATCGGTGAACATAATTCCCCTAACTTAATGCATAGAGCATGGAGCATAGCGCATGGCGTTTAGACTCTAAGCCCTTTGCCCTCTGCCCTTTGCAAAATTATACCCTGAATCGGGCTACTGCATTCTGGGCGACCACATAATCCGGGCTCTTTTTAAACAGGACGCCCAAGAAAGGAACCTCTCCTTTGATCAGATCCTTCACCCTGAAGTCGGGCTCTGCCTTTAAGGCTCTAATCCAATTAATCAGCTCCCGAGTGGCAGGTTTTTTCTCAATGCCTCTGATTTCCCTGAGACGGTAAAATGTTTTGACAGTGCTATCGAGCAGTTCCTTATCGATTTCTGGGAAATGAACCTGAACAATTCTTCTCATCATGTCAGGTTCTGGAAAGGCAATGTGGTGGAAATTACACCGACCCAGAAATGGATCGGAGAGGTCTTTTTTGGCATTCGAAGTGATGATGATCACGGGCCGATGTTTTGTTTTGATGGTTTTATCGATCTCGATAATATCGAATTCCATCTGATCCAGCACATCCAGCATATCATCCTGGAAATCGGTATCCGCCTTATCGATCTCGTCAATCAAAAGAACCACTCTCTCATCCGAGACAAAGGACTGCCCGATCTTTCCCATCCGAATGTACTCTTCGATATTGCTGACATCCCTTTTTGAATCCCCAAAGCGGCTATCGTTCAAACGCGTGAGGGTATCATACTGGTAAAGGGCATCAATCAGCTTCATGCTCGATTTGACATTCAGAACAATCAGCCTCATGCTAAATACTTCGGCGATGGCATGGGCCAGCATCGTTTTGCCTGTTCCAGGCTCTCCCTTGAGCAGAAGAGGCATTTCCAGAGCCATTGAAATGTTGACGATTCTGGCAAGCTCATCATCCAGCACATATTTTGAAGCACCCGTAAATCCTTTTGTTTGAGTTTCTTTGTGCATATCTCCGCTCCTTAATCAATCCTATGAGAATTTAGATGATGATATGATAACCATTTTCTCATCATGTTTCAACCCAGACCTGACATGAGAAGATGGAATTAAACACATTTTTAATTTCTGATCTGAAATTTTTCAATCCGCAATCAACAATCCGCAATCTGCAATGGAGCGGCTTCTTGTATAAATATCGAAAATCTGTTTAAATTTGGGCGAGAAAATGGTTTGAAGAACAGTATGAAACATGTCATGTTGAGGCATTGAGTCAAATGTTCCTTCCTGTGATGAATCGGCGACGGTGGGTGACACTCAATATTTCTATTGGTGTCTATATGTCCACACTGGATGCCAGCATTGTAAATATCTCCCTTCCTACGATCATACGGTCTTTAAATACCGATTTGACAGCCGTGGCCTGGGTGGTGATGGCCTATTTGATCGTCATCACCGGATGCCTGCTTTTGATGGGAAGGTTATCCGATCTTTTTGGACAGAGAAGGCTTTACCTCATAGGGTTTTTAACATTTACGTCGGGCTCGGCCCTTTGCGGTTTTTCACCTATGATCTATTTTCTCATCGGCTCCAGGATGATTCAGGGATTGGGCGCTTCTGCCCTGATGGCCAACGGTCCTGCGATACTAACCACTGCCTATCCAGAAGAGGAGAGAGGTAAGATATTGGGGATTTTGGGTTCTGTCGTCTCTGCAGGATTTTTAACAGGTCCTATTCTTGGCGGATTTTTGGTTGAGCATCTCGGGTGGAGATCGATCTTCTTTATCAATCTCCCCATCGGTGCCATTGGAATTTATCTCTCTTCGAAAGTCCTCGAAAGAGTCGTCCCAACAGGTAAATCGCGAGTGGATCTCTGGGGAGCCATTCTGCTCTTTTTCTTTTTGACCTCGCTTCTCCTTTTCCTTAATCAAGTGGTTCAAGGATTAGCTCCTCTTCTATGGTTATGGCTCTTTCTCAGTCTGTTCTGGTTCAGTCTATTTATCATTGTGGAGCTTCGATCCCCTTCTCCCTTGGTGGATCTTAAAGTTTTTAGAAGACGGCTCTTCATCTCCTCTCTTGGAGCAAGCTTCCTTTCCTTCTGGATGAGTGCTGCCCATACCTTCGTCATCCCTTTCTTTCTCCAGAATATTTTGGAATATTCACCATCCAAAGCAGGGATGCTCATCTTCCCGGTTGCCCTCACCATAATGGTGATGGCTCCTTTTGCAGGAAGGTTTTCCGATCGTGTTGGAGTAAGAATCCCGGCCACCATAGGTTTGGCCCTAACTTCTTTGACCGTCTTTTCATTTACTTTTTTGAAGCTGGGTACAAATGATTTAGACATCCTCTGGAGACAGATTGTTCTTGGCATCGGGATCAGTCTTTTCAATCCAGCCAATAACAGCGCTATCATCGGCTCTTTGCCCCGTGAGAAGGTGGGTCTGGCCTCAAGTTTTTTAGCCCTTTCGAGAAATTTGGGAATGGTGATTGGAGTCGCCTTTGCAGAGATGGTCATTGCTTTCAGGCTCCCTGCCGCCCCACTGGAAATAGCAAAGGCAGGCCCTTCTCTGGAGAGTATTCAGGATGTTTGGAAGCTTGTCCTCATCATTGGGCTAACAGCGATCCTCATCTCTTGGACAAGGGAGGGGAGATCTAACGTTTCTGGAGGGAAATAATTATTACACTCTAACTGAGCAAGCCCCTGCATTTATCTTGGGGAGTCGAAGGGGGGGAGTCGAAGGGTTGACTTTTTGGAGATTTCTTGAAAAAATAAATTTGAGTGGAGGCTTTTAGTGAAACGTTCAGATGGAAGAGGGTTTAAAGCTCTGAGGCCGGTAAAAATTACAAGAAATTATTTGAAGCATGCAGAGGGATCGGTTCTCATCGAAATAGGGGATACCAAAGTCATCTGTACAGCCAGCGTAGAAGAGAGGGTACCACCGTTTTTAAGAAATACCGGAAAGGGCTGGGTTACCGCAGAGTATTCCATGCTTCCCCGTTCAACGCATACCCGTACTTCCAGGGATTCACTGACAGGCCGAGGAAGCGGCCGTGCTTTTGAGATTCAAAGGTTGATTGGACGCTCTTTGAGATCAGTGACCGATCTCAACACATTCGGGGAGAGGACCATCTGGATTGACTGCGATGTGATTCAAGCCGACGGTGGGACCAGGACGGCATCCATTACAGGTGCCTATGTTGCCTTGGTGGATGCTTTTCGAAAGATGGTTAGGAATGGGATGATCGAAAACGTTCCTGTTAAAGATTCGGTCGCTGCCATCAGCGTGGGGAAAGTAAATGGGGAGGTCCTGTTGGATTTAAATTATGAAGAGGACTCCAAAGCCGAAGTGGATATGAATGTGGTAATGACCGGTGGTGGGAAATTTGTAGAAATCCAGGGCACTGCAGAGGGAAGCGTTTTTACAAAAAAGGAGATGGACGGATTGATGAAAATCGCCCAAAGCGGAATTAAGGTCCTCACGAGAATTCAAAAAAAGTCTCTGGAAGGGAAAGGATAAAATTAATATTAGAAAACGATTGGAAGTGGTTGTCGCAACTCGGAACAAAGGGAAAATTCGTGAAATTCGAGAGGCTTTGAAAGGGTTGGGCCTTCGGATCTATGCATTAAGTGATTTTCCAGATGTTCCTGAGATCGAGGAGGATGGTAAGAGTTTTACTGAGAATGCCCTGAAAAAAGCTCTGTTTTATTCAAAATACTTTGGGAAGTTGACCATTGCGGATGATTCTGGATTAGAAGTGGATAACTTGAAAGGATTGCCTGGGATCTATTCCGCAAGATATGCTGGAGGAGGGGCATCGAGTCAAAAAAATAATCAAAAACTCCTCAGAGAAATGCAAGGCGTTCGAATTTCGAAAAGAGGAGCGAGATTTAAATGCATCATGGCTATGGTATCACCTGATGGGAGAAAAGTCATTGCTGAAGGATCCTGTAAGGGAAGAATCGGATTCAGAGAAAAGGGGAAGAGAGGGTTTGGATATGATCCCCTTTTTATTCTTCCGAAGCGCGGGAAGACGATGGCCGAGCTTTCTCTTGAGGAGAAAAATAAAATGAGTCATCGAGGAAAAGCCTTAAGAAAGTTACGAAGGAGAATCGTTGCATTGATGCGTTAAATCGTTATGTTCGTTAAGATGGTTTAGATCGTTCATTTCGTTTAGATCCATGAGGTCCCTATTTCCGATAAGATCATTTTTGTGTTATGATTTTCAGGTAAATTTTAATGATTCTAATGTTCCAACCATTTATTAAATGTAAATTTTAAAGGTACAAAACGGACTAAACGATCTTAACGGTCAAAACACTCTTAAAAAGATCGGGGCGTAGCGCAGCTTGGTTAGCGCGCCTGCCTTGGGAGCAGGAGGTCGGCCGTTCAAATCGGCTCGCCCCGACCAATTCCTCCCCAACAATTCCAACAATCAATTATGATTTAACTGCCGAGCTCCTGCGGAGGAGCCCACCATTAACTCCTGCCCCCTTTTTGTAATCAATCCTGACAAAATGTCAAATAATGAAAAAAATCGATACTATTCCGTTAAAATGGAGAAAAGTTACGAGTGATTGGAATTCTCATAAATTAAAAAATTCTCTATAGTTAGAACTTATTTATACAGTATCATCTTTGACGATCTCCAATTGGTATGTTTTTTGCTAAATTTATCACCACATAGATAAGTACGCGAAATAAATTTCATTTCTTAGCGCATTCGAATGTAAGCGATGATGGAAGACCAGGACAGAAAAAAAATTATTTTAACGCTTAGATGGACTGCCATCATTGTCACTTCCTACCTCATCCTATTTGGTAGAGGCAAGGTGACGAACCTCGAACTAAGTCACCTTCTTATTGGTGTCTATATTTTATCAAATATATTACTCACCTTCCTTCCAAAAACATGGTTCTCAAATTCAAAATTCTTCTATCCGTTAGTCCTCATTGACACGGGCTTCGTTTCTTTCGGAATGTATCTTTCAGAAAAGATGACGACAGATTTTTATCTGGTTTTTTTCTTGATCATCATCTTTGCGTCGATCAGTCGCAATTTTAAATTGTTGATGGTGATCGGAGGGGTCACTGCCATTCTCTATGGAATCCTTCTCTATTCATGGGGACTTTTAGCTTCAGAAAATAGTAGCAGTTATACCCTTCGCATCCCTTTTATTTTTATCATGACCGCCTTCTACGGATATATTGTTCAGACCTTGACCAAAGAAAAACACCAGGAGATTACTATCTGTGAGGATAAATATCGAGGTCTCTTTGAGAATGCCAACGACGGGATCATCCTCTTGCGAAATCCTCAATTACAAATTGCTGATGTCAATCGAGAAGTGGAGCGAGTGACAGGATATACCAAAGGAGACCTCTTCGAAAAGGAGGTTTTTGATTTATTTACACCGGATGAGGTGGAGGAAGTGAGGGGTTATTTAAAAGAAGTGGTGGAGAAGGGGGAGGGAAGGGCCGCCTATCTATCCTTAATGAAAAAGGACGGATCCTCACTGGAGGTGGATTTGTCCACCAAAAGGATCGATTTGGGAGACGAATCCCTTTATCAGATGATCTTTCGGGACATGACAGAACAGAGAAAACTTGAAAAGAAGATCAGACAAAGTAAAAGAAATCTCGAGGCGATCTTCGACGGGATTCGTGATCAACTCTCCATCCAGACTCCTGATTATCAAATTTTCCGTGTGAATAGAGCGGTTATTGAAAATTACAAATTAACATATAAAGAATTGTTCGGTCGGAAATGTTATGAGGTCTATTTTCAGAGAAGCAACCCTTGCGAAAAGTGCCCGATATCCGTGACCATCGAAACCAAACAACCCGCTTCATCCGTCATGAAGCTCTCAGAAGGGGATACCACATTGCAGATTTTCTCCTACCCCATCCTTGACGAAAAGGGGAATCTTATTTCAGTCATTGAATATATGAAGGACATTACCGAAGAACAACGGCTTCATGAACAACTCATCCAGTCTGAAAAGTTAGCAGGGATAGGGATATTGGCCTCTGGCGTGGCTCACGAAATCAACAACCCTTTGAGTGGCATTATTGGGATGGCGGAAATTGCTTTGGAGGAAGAAGACCCTTCTAAGAAAAGAGGTTATTTAATGGATATCATCAACTGTTCTGAAAGGATCAGTGAAATCGTCAGGGGACTGAGATCCTACTCTCGAGCGGCAAAGAAGGGGGAACTCAGTTTTGTGGATCTCAACGAAGTGCTTGAAGAGTCTCTGAAGATGGTCCGGTTAGCGACTAAAAAGACTCCAGTGGAAGTAATCAAAAAATTTCAATCCATCGAAAAGATACAAGCCAACATGGGTGAGATCCAACAGGTCTTCACCAATCTGATCACCAATGCATTTCAAGCCATGGACGGGCAAAGTGGGAGTTTGGTCCTCTCCACCCGATCGTTAAAAGATTCAGTCGAGGTGAAAGTGAGCGATCATGGTGTAGGAATTCCCCAGAAATATCTCAACCAAATCTTCGATCCCTTCTTTACAACTAAAAACCCCGGTGAGGGGACGGGCCTCGGATTAAATATCGTTTACCGTATCGTGACCAAGTATGAGGGGACGATCGATGTGGAGAGCAAAGAGCAAGTGGGGACAACCTTTACAATTAAATTTCCAATAAGGAGGGTTGAAGCATGAGCAGAAAGATACTGGTGGTAGATGACGAAGAGGTGATTCGCAAGTTTTTAAGAATCCATCTCGCCAAATTGGGCTATGAGGTAAAGGAAGCCGCTGATGGGGAGCAGGCCTTAGAACAATTGGGGAAAGACGATTTTGACCTTCTCATCTGTGATATCCTGATGCCGAAGAAGGATGGATGGGAGGTCATTAAAGAGGCCAAATCAAATCCAAAAACGAGAAACCTCCCGGTGATTGTTCTAACGGCTAAAAATGAAGACTCCGACATGTTCAAAGGATATGATCTGGGTGCCAATTATTATATGACTAAACCCTTTACCAAGGCTCAACTTCTCTATGGGTTGAAGCTGATGTTTGGAGAAACGCCAGAGGAAGTGAGAATGTAATGCTTTCGTTTTCACACACTTACCTTCTCTTTTTTATAGAAATTTCTTTGCCATTTAAGTTTTCTCACAGCGAACTTCGAACATCGAACTTTGAACTTATGTATGACTCAAAGACGCAATTAACGCAGTAAACCCACTAATGCATACATCGCTTTTGATTCGGATTTTGACATTATCGGAAGATATGGGGTAAGATTATATAAAACATTTAGGCATATGAGTTTTCAAATAATATCCTGGAGGTTAAGAGTTTTACTGAAAAGAGAGGTATGAGTGTGCTTATCGAGTATATCAGCAAAGCGATGAACGAAAGCAGTTTGTGAAAAGTTAGAAGATGGTACTTATTCTGGAAAAATTCCACAATGCCATGGCGTTATCGCCTTTGGAGAAACGCTTTATCAATGCCAGGAGGAATTAAGGTCAGTGCACGAGGGGTGGCTAATTGTAAAAATAAGACATGGTGATAAATTGCCGGTGATAGGTGGGATTAATCTGAACAATAAAATGCCTGCTTTCAAAGAAATGGTCGTCCATGGTTAGATGGGCGCCATTTCTATATGCGGCATGGAACATTTACACTTACTCTCCCCAACAATCCAGAGTATTCTATTCCCCAGATTAAAATGCTTCTCAAGGAAATTGAACTGGGAATAAAGATGAAAATTTCCTTAGAAGACTGGCAAAAATTATAGACAAGATAAACCAGATAGACGCTCCCAACAAAACTAACGATATTAAAGTTTTGAACGATCTTAACTTGCCCCGTGAAATGCAATTGCTATTTCACTGGGGCCAATTACTCAATAACTTAGTTACCAAACTCCTTTGAGCTTTGAGCCTTGAACTTAGATATTACCCAATTACTCAATGACCCAATAACTAAAGAAACCAAATAGACAAGGGCCCCGGGCAGTTAAGCGTGTTGATTTAAGTATTTACTTGTGGTAGACTTTTTTTGAGAGAATGGAGGTTGGAATATATGCCACGAATTACTCTTAAAGAAACGATAACCAAGGAAATAGATATACCCATGGATACTCTTTATAAACTCATTGATAATTTGGATGAGGAAGAAAGGACAAAGTTATTACAAAGAGTTAAAAAAGGGTCTGTTAAATTAACTCCTTTCAAAAAAGATAAAATTGATTCTATCTTGGTGGACTTTGAGGCAACAAATTTATATGAAGACCAATTTTTAAAAGATTTAAAAGAAGGCCTAAAAAAATCCTCAGTATATAGATAGGATGCCGTGCCAGTTATTGTTGATCTGAGAGGGGACATCAAACAATATATTGAGAATCATGGTCTCTCAAAGAAGTGGGAAAAGGCAAAAAGATTTTTGAGAGTGATCCTTCTTATCCTTCTTTAAATACTGAGCTATTGGAACCTAAACATCGCCTAATCTATTCTTTTAGAATAGATAAAAAGCATAGGGCATTATTCTTCTGCTTGCCTGACGACAAGATAGAAGTGATCGCTGTTACAAAGCATTACCGTAAATAGACACGGTCCGTTGATCTACTCAAAGCCTCTGTATCCTCTAACCTAATTTTAAGTTATTTTTTTTAACCTTTTTGAATAAGCTCCTCATTACAAACCAAATAAATTTATCCCGCCTGTCCCGTAGCGAATGCGTACGGGATGAAATGTAAAACTTATTTCACCGGGACCAAATAAACCAAACAAACCAGATCAACCAAATAAACCATAGAAACCAGACAAACCAGACGGACGAGAGAAACAAAATAAACATTCGCCCCCAGAAGAAAAAATATTTCATTACTTATGCCTGACCCCAGACCTTTTTTCCAATGAAGTCATTACCGCATCCACACTTTAACTCTTTACCCCTTACGCCTAACGCTTCACGTATCCACGCAGTCGCTTTGAACCTCGAACATTGAACTAATTGTCGACTCAACAACGCAATAGACCCGATGACTTTTTAGCACTACGACGTCTTAAATAAACCAGAGAAACCAGAAAGTGAAAGAATTCAACAACGTCCCATTTCTTGATAGGACCATAGGGCGAATTGCTAATTTTATCTAAGGATGGTATATTGATATCAAATACCATGGAGGTAAGTAACGTAATGAGTAAGAAAGAATTGCTTCTTAGCGAAATTGAACAAATTCCAGAACCTTTTCTTGATGAAGTGTTAGATTTTGTTCAATTTCTAAAAACAAAGACCCTTAAAGAAAGGTTATCCACTGCTATCGCAAGTGAATCCTCTCTAAAAAAGGATTGGATGAAGCCAGAGGAAGATGAAGCGTGGCAAAATTTGTGAAAGGCGACGTCGTTGTAGTTCCTTTCCCCTTCTCTGACTTAACTCAAGCTAAGAGGCGTCCCGCGTTAGTTGTTTCCGTGCTTGAAGGTGATGACCTCATACTTTGCCAGGTAACAAGTCAATTCGTGAAAGATAGCTATGCAATTTCCATCGAAGGCAAAGATTTTGAGGAGGGGGGTCTGAAACAGAAAAGCAATGTCAGACCTAATCGGCTATTTACAGCAGATAGTCATATTGTCTTATATCGAATCGGGAATCTTAAAAAAGACAAACTGAACGAGATTATCGAGAAAATAATTGAAATTGTTCGTGGATGAATCTCATGCTCTTAATTGAGATACTACTAACGCACATTAACTCATATACGCATTAACCCTTCACCCCTTACGCCCTTACGCCTAACGCTTCACGTATTCACGCAGTCGCTTTCAACTTTGAACCTTGAAATTCGGATCTTCCTTAAGAACATCCACGTGGTCCTTCGGCAAAGGCAGCCGCTAAATCGAATTCGGATTTCGGAATTCGGATTGCGGAGCTCTAAAGCCCCAGCCCCAAAACCTCAAAACTTAAACCTCAAATCTAAAACCTCTCCTCGGTCATAAGTTTTTTGGTTCGTCCTTCTGACTTCATTTTGAAGCCAAACTCCTCCCCCTATCATGGACACAAATTCCTGATCCTTTCCCAAATCATTTTTCCCCCGTGCAATGTTGTGTATTTTAGAATATTCTTCTTGACTTCATTTTGAAGTCAGGTTTATTCTGTCCGTATCCAGATCAACAAAATCAGCTAAAGAAACGGGATAAACCAGTTTAGATAAGATTCCTTTCCAGGTTTTTAAGTCAGTCAGTTGACCCAACGGCATCATGAAAAAGGGTAAGGGGGACCCAGAAGAATTCTTAAATAAACTCTTTGGATCGATCACAAGAGCCAGGATCCTTTGTCTTCTCTACACTTTTCCGGGACAGAGTTTCTATCAAAGGGAAATCATGTTCGAGACCGGCCTTTCCCTTCGGCCTGTGCAGCGAGAATTGAATAACCTTGTATGGCTCGGGATCGTCAAAAAACAGACGACCCGAAACCGGGTCTATTATGGAATCAATCCCGATTCTTCGTTCTTCAAACCCCTCAAAGCTATTTGTGGGTCATTAGGGGAGAGCAATCTTTAATCGACTCCATTCTTGCTTCCTTTTTCCCGTCCTCTTCCAAACCCGCCTCAAAGAAATCCCTACTTAACAAAATCGAAACTCAAAGCTGAATGCTCAAATTTCAAATATCATACGACCTTCTTGACTGAATTTTTCAGTCAGTTTTTACAGAGGCTCTGACTGGCCGGAGAGTGACTCGTAATTTCTATCTTCCTCAATACTGACAGCGCTGCAGGTTCGTCCACGCAAACCTTCAATAACCAAATTACTCAATAACTTAAAGAGTTTAAATCCAGTTGGCTAATTTCGCCTTGACCAAAACTCAAAGAAGTCGTATATTTAGCAATTAAGCGCCTGTAGCTCAGATGGATAGAGCTACGGACTTCTAATCCGTGGGTCGCAGGTTCGAATCCTGCCAGGCGCGCCAAAAGGACGTGAATTGTCGATTGAAGCGTTTTACGGAACATGTGAATGAAAAAGAATGGTGGTGAGTGTAGCTCAGTTGGATAGAGCACTGGGTTGTGGCCCCAGTGGTCGAGGGTTCGAGTCCCTTCACTCACCCCAATGCGCCCGTAGCTCAGTTGGATAGAGCGTCGGACTTCGAATCCGCAGGTCGTCCGTTCGAGCCGGACCGGGCGCGCCACCTTAAGTGGATTGTGAAAGAGAAGGAGCCGTTAGCTCAATAGGTAGAGCAACTGACTCTTAATCAGTAGGTTACAGGTTCGATTCCTGTACGGCTCACCAATCTTTTCTTGCACTTTGAGCTTTTATATTTTTTCGCATGGAGGCGGTTAGGGCCGGGGTGGCGAAATTGGAATACGCGCGAGACTTAGGATCTCGTGGTCGCAAGACTGTGCGGGTTCGAGTCCCGCCCTCGGCACCACTTCCTTAGGAAAAGAAATTCTAAGTTGGAAGAAGGAGATTTTAACGTAAGGCGTTAGGTGTAAGGTGTTATCCCTTTACGCTTTACTATTTACGCTTAACGGAAGGGATATTTCATGAAAGCCAATGTTGAAGAGATCAGTTCGATTAAGAAAAAGGTTTCAATAGAAATTCCAGAAGACCAGGTCACCCAAGAGGTTGAATCCTTCTATAAGGATGTGGGGAAGAAAGCCAAGATCAAAGGATTTCGGCCTGGGAAGGTTCCACGAAATATCTTAGAGAGATATTTCAAAGATTATGTCAAAGCAGAGGTCATCCAGAAACTGATTGAGGAGACTTATCCAAAAGCCCTCTCGGAGACCGATCTTCATCCAGTCTCTCCACCTGTGATCGATCCAGGAGAATTTGAGGTAGGAAAGCCGTTCCAATATTCTGCTGTCCTTGAAGTCAAACCCGAAGTCAAATTGGAAGGATATACAGGATTGAAGATTGAAGGAAAGAAAGAAGAGGTGAAAGACGAAGAAGTCGAGGGGCGGTTGAAAGCTCTTCAAAACCTTCACGCCAATTTGAAAACCATTTCGGAGGCCAGACCCATCCAGGCTGGAGATTATGTGATTGTCGATTATGAAGCGAGTATGGGTGGTAAACCCTTGGAGGGAGGGAAGGCCATTGATTTTACGGTGGAGGTGGGAAGTGGGCAATTCATCCCGGCCTTCGAGGAGAAGTTGATCGGGTTGAAGCCAGAAGAGGAGAAAGAGATTGAAGTCTCTTTCCCAGAGGATTATGGATATCAGAAGTGGGCTGGGAAGACGATTTCATTTCATGTTAAGATCAAAGAAATCAAAGAGAGGATCCTTCCTCCTCTCGATGATGAATTTGCTAAAGATTTAGGTGATTATTCATCCTTCGAAGAATTAAAAGCGAAACTGAAAGGGGAGATCGAAAAGGAGAAGGAGCTTGGATTAGAACGGCAGTTAAAAGATCAGGTGATGGATCAATTGCTTGAGGCAAACCCCTTCGAGGTTCCCGAAAGTTTGGTGGAGGAGCAGACCAAAACCCTGGTCTCGGACACGAAGTTAAGACTGGCTGCTCAGGGGGTGGACCTCAAAAATTTGGGACTCTCAGAGGAGAAACTCCAAGAGGATTACAAGGCCATGGCCCAGAAGCAGGTCAAGACTTTTCTGATTCTTGAGAAGATTGCGGATCAGGAAGGGATTGCGGTCACTGATGAAGAAGCGGACGATCGTCTCAGAGAGATGTCAGAGAGGATGCATCAAAAATTCGATGTGGTGAAACGATATTATGAAAAGAATGGTCTCCTCCCCGAAGTGAAGGCCGGGATCATCCGGGATAAGACATTAAATTTTCTGCTTGAGAAAGCAAGCATCAACTATGTTTGAGGGAAAAAAACGATGACACTAATACCGATTGTAATTGAAAGGGATGGAAGGGGCGAAAGAGCCTATGATATCTATTCTCGTCTTTTAAAAGAGCGAATTATCTTTGTTGGGACGGGGATCGATGATGATGTCGCCAATCTGGTGATTGCCCAGATGCTTTTTCTGGAGTCGGAAGACCCGGACAAGGATGTCCATGTCTATATCAATTCTCCAGGAGGAATTGTCACCTCTGGGCTTGCCATCTATGATACCATGCAATATATTCGACCCAAGGTTTCCACATTGTGTATGGGACAGGCAGCCAGCATTGCGGCTCTGCTTCTGGCAGCAGGGGAGAAGGGAAAACGGTATGCCCTTCCTCATTCAAGGATCCTGATTCATCAACCCATGGGAGGTTTTCAGGGACAGGCCTCGGATGTGGACATCCAAGCGAGGGAGATCCTGCGACTCCGAGAAGAACTGAATCGGATTATGGTCAGACACACTTCTCAACCAGTGGAACGGATCCAGGCGGATACGGATCGAGATTTTTATATGACGGGCCATCAGGCGAAGGAATACGGCATTGTTGATGAGGTGGTCATCCAGCGTCCCCTCCGGTCTGTAGGGTAGTCCTCAAGGGGGCAGAAAGGAGAAGATGATGAAGGTGAACGGAGGGAATTATGGGAGCGTCTTACATTGTTCTTTCTGTGGAAAGAGTCAGGATGAAGTGAGGAAGCTCATCGCCGGCCCCACGGTCTACATCTGTGATGAATGCATCGAGCTTTGTAACGAGATCATTGCAGAGGAGACCGAGGAACGGTTTGTCCCGGGAAGATTGACCGTACCCAAACCCATGGAGATCAAGGCCAAGTTAGATGAATACGTCATCGGGCAGGAGCATGCGAAGAGGATCTTGTCGGTGGCTGTTCATAACCACTACAAGCGGATTGATTCCCGGGTTGCATCGGGAGATGTGGAGCTCCAGAAATCGAATATCATCCTCATCGGACCCACCGGATCTGGGAAAACACTTCTTGCCCAGACACTGGCCCGTATCCTCGACGTTCCCTTCACGATTGCTGATGCCACCTGTCTGACCGAAGCAGGGTATGTGGGCGAGGATGTGGAGAATATTATCCTGAGTCTTCTTCAGTCGGCCGATTACGATATCGAACGGACCCAGAAAGGAATCGTTTATATTGATGAGATCGATAAGATCTCGAGAAAATCGGATAGTCCTTCCATCACACGAGATGTCTCAGGCGAGGGGGTGCAACAGGCCCTCCTGAAAATCATCGAAGGGACCGTTGCCAGTGTCCCTCCCAAAGGAGGTCGAAAACATCCCCAGCAGGAGTTCATTCAAATCGACACGACCAACATCCTCTTCATCTGCGGCGGGGCCTTTGTCGGGCTGGAAAAACTCGTTGAACAACGGATCGGAGGGAAGACCCTCGGATTTGGGGCGGATATCAAGTCCCAGCATGAGCGGGACATGGGAGAACTACTGAGAGAGGTTCAGCCCGAGGATCTTTTGAAGTTTGGATTAATTCCTGAGTTCATTGGGAGACTTCCAGTGATTGCTACCTTGGACGAGCTCAGCATCGATGCCCTGGTAGATATTTTGAAAAAACCAAAAAACGCCTTGGTGAAACAGTATCAAAAGCTCTTTGAATTGGAAAATGTTAAACTTCGATTTACCGAAGGGGCTTTGATGTCCATTGCCAAGGAGGCCATCAAGAGAAAATCAGGCGCTCGGGGTCTTCGTGCGATCATGGAGAACACCATGTTGGATGTAATGTATGAGATTCCTTCCCAATCCAACATCCGTGAATGTATTATTAGTGAAGAGGTAGTTCTTCATCACGAAAGCCCGATCCTCCTCTATGAGAAAGAGGTCGAGGTTGCCTGAACTTGACATTGGAAGGACGATTCCATAAGATTAGCTCTGCACGGGAGGGCGGATAGCTCAGTTGGGAGAGCGCCGGCCTTACAAGCCGGAGGTCGCAGGTTCAATCCCTGTTCCGCCTACCATTGGCGTTTTGCTAAAAGTAAGACGAATTATGAGTTGAGAGTTAAGCGTTGTGAATTTTAAAATTATTGTTTAATGATTTCAAATTCAATTCAAAACTCTTAATTCATCATTCTAAACAGAAAAGATCGGGGGCGTAGTTCAATCGGTTAGAACGTCCCGAGGGTGACTCGGGAAGGTTGATAGTTAGGTTTTGATTTCAATCTGAAATTAGCAATCTGAAATCTAAAATAAGTTTGGGGGCGTAGTTCAACCGGTTAGAGCGCCGGCCTGTCACGCCGGAGGTTGCGGGTTCGATCCCCGTCGCTCCCGCCAGATTAAAAGCCCTGTCCAGTGGACGGGGCTTTTGTATATAGGCATATGGCATACATAGTCTACATCCTCCAGAGTGACAGAGACGGAAGCTTTTACATCGGTCATACTGCCCGTTTGGAAGAGAGACTTCGTCGGCATAACAAAGGACGAAGCCCATATACCAAAGCTAAGATTCCATGGCGGGTGGTATATAAGGAGGAATGTCTCACGCGGTCTCAAGTCGTGGAGAGAGAACGAGAGCTAAAGATCAAGAAGAGCCAGGCTTACGTCGAACAACTGGTTAGAACGTCCCGAGTGTAACTCGGGAAGGTTAAATGCGATCCCCGTCGCTCCCGCCAGTAAATCCAAGGGGTTAGCCATGTTGGTTACCCTCTTTTTTTCGTTGGTGTCCAAATAGGTGTCCATCGTTCCGGCAATCTCCTTATCCCAAATTATTTCTCCACCTAAATCAGTTGCCGTCACCCTCGAGCCATTCTGGTAGGAACCCGACCCTAAATGTTGGAGAAATATTTTTCCCAATTAGAATCATTTTCGATGAAGAGTACTTCCTCCTGAAAGCCTGACTTTTAAATTTTGCCCATCGATACAACATTTCAAGTGGTAATCGATAAAGTAAAATTACTTATCTGGATGATAAATGACAGTTTGTAAGATGTTTTAGTGATGGCCGCTAGCGAGAAAGTGATAGCCATATGGACAGTACGAAATGAACTTTATTTTTCTTCAGAGGGTTATATTAATCAATTCGAATCATTCTATAATAAATCAAATTTGTCAAACCATCAATCACTACGAAGAACGAGAGTCCTTTAGGGGATGATCCAAATTTTAACTAAAAATGGTGTCTCTTTAAAAAATTCAAGACAGATCGAATATATTCCTCTGGTTGTTCTTCGTAAGTGTTATGCCCACATCTTGGAAGGATTGCAAGTTCTCCTTGGGGAAGGTGGCGATAGAATTCGACAGCTTGCTCCACATCAAAAAGAATGCTTCTGTCTGGATAAAGTACAAGGGTGGGGCATTTTATCGAGGCCAATAAATGTCTTAGGTCAAAAACCCCTTTACCGTATGCTCCCCCATATTGACGAAATTGATTATAAAATTTTTCGACATGTTCCTCCCCGTGCCAAGAAATTAATTTCTCTTTAACTTCTGGTTCCAGATCTTGAAATATTTTTGGAAATGCCAATTTATTTAATTCGACCATAGGAATTTTGCTAAAACATTGGGTACTTGAAATCACTATCGTCTTCATTTGATTAGGATATTTGACCGCATACTCAATTCCGATCACTCCTCCCTCACATTGACCAATGATATGGAAGGAATCAAAATTGAGCATTTCCCTCAACGTAGCTAATTCCTGTACGCTTTCAAGGCAAAATCTATCGCTGACATAAAATTCTTCAAAATCGGTTCCCTTTTCTGACCGTCCATACCCCCTTCTGTCATACATGATCACCCTGTAACCTTTTTCCACTAAACTTGGATATATCCCCTTCCAAATTTTGGTCGATCCAAAACCATGATGTAGAAGTACAATCGTATCCCCATCACCCTGCACCTCATAATATACCTTTATCCTTTTTATGCTTACGAAAGGCATTTACTTCTCCTTATCTTGTTTAAATTTTCGACGAAAAAAAGAGACTGTGTATATGCTTTCTTTATAACGTAGAACATTACAAAATATAAAGGACCCTTTTCATCGTGTTTTCATCCTAACAGAAAATAAGGAGAAATTGGGCTCTGGAGATAAAAAATTTCTCTGAAAAGATCAAAATTTTGGATTGTACTTGGATTGACTTTTCTTGTAGGGAGTGATATTAAGGATATCAATTGAAAAACAATCCATTGAAAAACTTTGGATTAAAGGAACTTTGAATCATTTAGAAAAAGTTAATTTATTTTTGTTATTTGTAACCTCATTCGAACGCTTCTTTAGATTTGCCCTTTGACACCAAAAATTTAATGCCTTTATGTGATGGGGTAAGAGTAAATGTTGGTCAAGCTGATGGTGAAGATTTAGCGAAATATTCTCTTATACAGTAGATTCTCATAAGCCTATGGGAGGAAATGGATGGAGTGAGTGATTCGGCAGTTACCCAATGACCATTAAACACATCATTACTTATACAGAAGGAGGAGCGATATGGAAAAGAAGAAAGTTTTAGGTTTGTTGGCCAATATTTGTGTCGTTTTAACCTTTGCATTGCTACCTTTGACGTTCGTTTGTGCTAGAGATGGATTTGCCCAAGAAAAGTCAAAAACGCCGGCTGAGAAGATCTTAAAAATCGGAACAACTCTCCCCCTTTCAGGACCCGCAGCAGCCTGGGGCCTACCCATGACACGATTAATGGATTTCTTCGCTGAAGATACTAATGCACGTGGTGGCCTCAAAATTGGGAAGGAGGTATACAAGATTATAACTGTTTATTACGATAACAAGGGCTCCCCCTCTGAGGCAGCGGCCTGTGCTACAAAACTCGTCCATGACGATAAGATACAGTATTTAATTGGGGGTGTCATTGCAGCGACCGGAATGGCTGAATTACCGATCACTCAGCCATCGAAGGTCATAACCACATCTTGCTGGTGGGGGAAAGGGATTCTTGGTCCGGATAAACTCTTTTCTTTTAGGCAGACCATCTCTCAAAATGAAATAGCCCCTGCGATATACACCTGGATAGCCAAGAACAATCCCAAGATAAAAACAGTAGCTCAACTTAACCCCAATGATACGAGTGGGTGGGATACGGCTGCGGCAATCAGAGAAACAGCTCAGGCCAATGGTTTGCAGATAGTGGCCGAGGAGTTTTTCGAGCGTGGGACCAAAGACATGTATCCCTTTCTCACGAGGGTACTGGCTAAGAAACCTGACCTCATCGATATGGCCGTCAGTGCACCTGGGGATGGAGCTGTGATTGTAAAGCAGCTTTATGAATTGGGCTATAAAGGAGCAAAGGCTTGGACTTGTGGTACAAACCCTGCCCTGATCCTTGGGTTGTGTGGTCCTGAAGCCGCCGAAGGCTTATGGTTTACCTATGGCCAAGACTTAGAGGGTCCCAATAGTACACCTGAAACCAAAGCCTTCGCAAAGAGATATCGAGCGAAATTTAATGAGACGATGAGCATTACAGAGATGACATCCTATGCCATGATGGAAATCTTTACTCAGGCCATGGTCAAAGTGGGCACCACTGACACAGAAGCCGTGGCAAAATTGGTGGAGAAAACCCATAAGTTTAATACCGCATTTGGTCCCTTCGTCCTCGTAGGCAAGCAAAAATATGGAATTGATCGACAATTTGTTCATCGCATGATGCTTGCCCAGGCAAGGGGAGGAAAGATTGTAGAGATGGAATGGCTGCCGTTACCAGGATTAGGATTACCAGAATATTGAGCCGCCTAAAAGAATAAGTCTCTCACTGTGGTTTTCAGATGATGGGAAAGGTGGTGAGAAGGTCATTTCACTTCTCACTACCTTTTTTATCAGAAGGAGAAGAGGAAACGGGTTCAAACCAGGTTTAGCATTTTGAAACCATTAAAAGGTGAGAAGGAATGGAATTCTTCTTGCTTCAGGGCGTTTTGAATGGAGTCATGCTTGGGCTATTTTATGCTCTCGTTGCCCTGGGGCTGAGTTTGATCTTTGGCATCATGGGCATCGTCAATTTTGCACATGGCGAGATGTACATGCTGGGCGGTTACGTCGCCTATTACCTCTTTGGCATCTTCGGCCTTAATTACTTTGCTTCAATAATCGCCGCCCTGATTCTTGTTGGAGGATTAGGAGCGCTTCTTGAAAAGATCATCTTCAGGCCTTTGACCACTCGTCCCCAAGTAGCATTAACCTCCTTGATTGCAGGTTTGGGATTAGCTTGGGTTTTTCAGATGTTGGCAGTGATCTGTTTTGGAGAGCTGGACAAGAAGGTTCCCTCCGCTTTCAAAGGCATCATCAGCGCAGCCGGTATTGTCATTAGTAAAGAAAGGCTGGCAGCAATCATCCTTGGTTCATTTCTAATCTTGATGCTAAACCTCTTTCTTCGTAGAACCAAAGCGGGTAGCGCCATACGTGCTGTTGCCCAGGATAAAGAAGCCGCTGCGCTACAAGGCGTGAACGTCAATCGGATCAGTGCCTTGTCCTTCAGTATTGGTTGCGGGTTAGCTGCCTCGACAGGTGTATTGATGGCACCCATTTTCATTATCAATCCGTTTGTGGGGAGTGATGTGATTCTTAAGGCCTTCCTGGTAGTGATTCTCGGGGGCTTGGGAAGTATCCCAGGTGCCATGCTCGGAGGTCTTCTGATGGGCTTTATAGAAAGCTTCGGCTGCCTCTTTTTTAACGTTCCGACAGTGAATGTCCTTTCTTTTATTCTCATTCTGATTACATTAATCGTTAGACCCCAGGGACTCTTAGGCCGTGATTAAGAGAGACATCGTAGTACCTACTTGTTATACTGGTCTTCTCATCCTGCTCTTTGCCATACCCCTGATCACCCAGGAACCCTATACACTCCATATCCTCTGTCTCATCGGTATTAATATCATTTTTGCATGTAGTATAAATGCCATCCTTAATGTGGGGGAACTTAACTTAGGTCAGGCTGCCTTCATGGGCATTGGCGCCTATTCCTCCACTTTACTCGTTATGAGGCTCCATCTTTCCTTCTGGTTTGCCCTTCCTATTGCCATGATCATCACAGCCATCGTATCTCTGCCCATGGGTTATGTCACCTTGAGGTTCAAAGGGGCCTATTTCCTTTTATTTACCTTCCTCTTTGCTGAGCTTGTACGGGTGTTGCTCAGCAATTTTTGGATAGGGTTATTCGGAGGAATTCCCGGGCTGACCAATATTCCCCGTCCCTTTATCCATATTCGCAGTTTACTGCAAGTGAATTTCAGCTCCAAGGCACATTTTTACTATTTAATCTTAATTCTCACATTATTCACTATCTTCGTGATGCAAAGAATTGATCGATCGCGGATTGGTATGGTGTTTAAGGCTATTAGTCAATCTGATGCCTTAGCTGAATCCATAGGTATCAGCTCTATGAAAGTTAAGCTCCTTGGCTGCGCTATGGGTTGCTTTTTTGCTGGTATGGCTGGCAGTCTCTATGCCCACTTCGTCGGCGTTATCACCCCTCCTGATTTTTCCCTCCATGCCGTATTAGCTCCCATTGCTTACGTGGTGGTCGGAGGGATAGGGAGCGTCCTGGGTCCAGTAATAGGAACTGTCTTCTTAATGATGTTATCCCACTTCTTTTTGCGCCAGTTTGGCCTTTATGAACTGCTTATCTACGGAGTGATTATCGTATTCATCATAAGATTTATGCCTGAGGGCCTCATCAGCCTACCCCGTAGGCTTCGAATAAAGCTTGGTAAATGATCAGGAAGGAGCAAACCATTTAGGGATCTATGGCACTGCTCGAAGTTAGAAATCTGACTAAACATTTCGGTGGTCTCGCTGCGTTAGATGGCTTAGACTTTGATATCCATGAAGGAGAGATCCTGGGACTCATTGGCCCTAATGGTGCCGGGAAGACGACTGTTTTCAATATGATCACTGGTCCCCTTCGTCATACTCATGGGGAAATACTATTCATGGGGAAAAAGATAACAGGTCTTAAACCACATAAAATAGCGGGACTGGGGGCAGTTCGAACCTTCCAGGTCACCACCCTTTTTGGAGACATGACCGTTATTCAGAATGTCATCCTGGGTGGTCATCAGAAATCGGGGATAGGATTCTGGGGAGCTCTATGGAATACCCATTTCACTCAAAGTAAGGAGATCAGTTCCAGAAAGGAGGCTAAAAAAATCTTGGAGTTTATGGGACTCAAAGATCAAGAAGATGAGCTTGCCAAGAATCTGCCCCATGGTCACCAGAGGCGTCTGGAATTGGCAATTGCTTTAGCGGCCAAACCGAAGTTACTCCTCATGGATGAACCCCTCACCGGCATGAACCACGAAGAGGTGGAAGACATGCTGGAGCGAATCGATCGAATACGAGAAGAGGGGCGGACGATCCTATTGGTTGAACATAATATGAGGGCGGTGACAAGCATCTGTGATAGGATTATCGTCTTGAGCTTTGGGAAGAAGATCGCTGAAGGTTCTCCCCAGGAGATCATCCAGAATGAGAAGGTGATCGAAGCTTACCTGGGAGTTGAAGCATGATCCTTCGTGTCAAGGACATTACCGTCCATTATTGGAAAGTGGCAGCCGTAAGGAATGTCTCCATTGAGATTGAGGAGGGAAAGATCATTACCCTCGTCGGTGCAAATGGAGCAGGAAAGAGCACTATCTTAAAAACCATATCAGGCCTGAAGAACCCCACCTCAGGGGAGATCTATTTTAGAAATAAAAGAATTGACAGGTTACCCACTCAAGAGATTGTGAAGTTAGGGATCAGCAATGTTCCTGAAGGAAGGAGACTTTTCCCCTACATGACCGTCATCGAGAACCTTATGATAGGGGCCTACCTGCGAAAGGATAAAGAAGAGATTGATAAGAATCGGAGTAGGGTTCTCCATTACTTTCCTGTATTAGCAGAAAGGGAAAACCAGCTTGCGGGAAGATTAAGTGGGGGCGAACAACAGATGCTTGCTATAGGGCGAGCCCTCATGTCCAATCCAAAGCTATTACTTCTTGATGAACCATCGATGGGATTATCTCCTCTCATGAGCAAAACGATTGCAAAGATCATCAGCACCATCAACCAAGAAGGGGTAAGCATCCTTCTTGTTGAGCAGAATGCCAAATTGGCTCTCGCACTTGCCTATAAAGGCTATGTGTTAGAGACAGGGGCTGTTGTTTTGGAAGGGGAGACAAAGGAATTATTGCAGAATGAAGCAATGAAGAGTGCCTACTTAGGGGGATAAGGTTGATGATCCCGATGAAGAAAACCGGAGCATAACCTTAGCCGAGGAGGTGGATGAACTCATGGCAAAACTGATCACTGGAGGAACAGGTTTTATCGGAGCGGAATTGGCGAGGATGCTCATCGATCGCCAAGAAGAGGTTGTCCTATTTGACGTTGCCCCTAACGCTGCACGTATTAAAGGCATTGAAGACAAAGCAAAAGTGATAGTGGGAAATCTGGCCAATTATCCGGAGGTCTTCAACGTTGTCAAGGATCATCCGGTTGAAGACATTTATCACCTCGGGGGGATGCTCACCGTTCCTTCGAACATGAATCCTTGGGCTTCATTCCAGTGTAATATCTGCGGCACGCTCCATGTATTCGAAGCCGCGCGGCTTCTCGGTATTGAAAAGGTTGTGTTTGCGAGTTCAATTGCCACCTATGGTCTGGATACGACCTCCCTGATTAGGGATGATACGCTTCAGCGGCCTACTACCATGTATGGGATAGGAAAGCTTTACTGTGAACACCTGGGTATGTTTTATAGAAACCATTTCGGCCTCGATTTCCGTTCGGTCAGGTATCCCTCCGTCATCGGGCCAGGCGTCAAAACACCAGGGGTCGCTCAATATAATCCCTGGATGATAGAACATGCAGCGCTTGGTAAGTCCTATGAATGTTTCGTAACAGAAGAGACCAAATGCCCGGTGATGTATTTTAAGGATGCAGCCATTTGTATCGATCTGCTCTATCAGGCGCCGAAAGAAAAGATCAAGTCCTTAAACTATAATGTCGCTGGGGTGACGCCAGTCCAAACCGCGAAAGAACTGGAGAGGATCATTAGGAAATTCGTTTCCGGATTTCAGGTGACTTATAAGCCCGATCCTAAAGTGATGGAATTTTTCCGAAATTTTAATGTTGAGGCCTTTGACGATAACAGAGCCAGAAAAGAATGGGAATGGAAATCCAGATGTCCTAATTTCGAGACGGTGGTCAAAGATTTTTTCGAAGAGGTGAGGAGGAATCCTGAACGCTATGGAATATGATCCCTGATGGATCTATTTTCCAATCAATCCTTTAGAATACCCCTCCTTTGAAAGCCTTTAAGAGCTTACTTCATGAATTTGCTAAATCTTCCCAATGAGCCCTCTGTCCGGATCGATTTCCTCTCTTAACAGCCTGAGCTCTTCCTCTGTTGGTGGTTTTAATTCCTCAATCCTTTTAGCAACCAGGGGCTCAAACTCCATATTCTTAAAGATGTCTTCCTTACTATATCCTGGTGCCACAGCTAAAAGCTCCATATATTTAGTTTTTTCATCAAACCCAAATAAAGCTATGGAGGTCACTAACCTGTAAGGACCCGCTCCTCGAGGCAACCCTGCTTTCTCCCTTGCACCAGGTCCATCCAGATATCCAGGGGAAGTTAGAAAATCGAGTTTCTTTACAAACCGTTCTTTTTCATGTTTCATAATGGTGATCGTCTTCCAGCAATATGAAGCGACGTCATTGGCACCGCCACTCCCGGGAAAACGTATTTTCGGTCTCGAATGGTCTAATCCTATTTGTGTGGAATTGATATTTCCATAAGGATCGATTTGAGCGGCTCCGAGGAAGCCATAATCGATATACCCTAAACAAGCATGGGCGAACATCGTATTCATATAGGTCCAAGCGACTGCCCTATAATTGTTCCTGGAATCAGAAAACATACCCCGCCTGAAAGGAGGTACAACCTCGGGACCAATTGCCCCAAACTCATAGACCTGACATGCATTTGGGGCATATAGCTTCTGAGCCAATATGATCACTATTTGAGGCATACCATATCCGATAAAACATGTCGTTTTATCTGGAATGATGCGGGCCGCCGTGCAGATCATAAGCTCTTCTGGAGTATAGGCAATCTTATTCATAATATCCCTCCTTGATCTCTCGTTTCCTTAATTCCTCCAATTTAGACTTTCCAATCTTATCTAAATAATCTTGGTGAGTTTTACAACTATAGATATATTTATCTAGGTACTTCTCCATAGCGACGGGATCCTTCTCCGCCTTAAAGAATTCGTTCATATGCCCGAAATCGGCATCGTATAGACCTGGAACAGCTCCCGGATGTCCTCCGAAGGGAGCGAGGACAACCGCATCAACCATATAATAAGGGATCGTCGTCTTGGCAGGGGCTTTTCTAATTTCTTCGATGTCGATAATCTCTTCAGTGGAGATAATCACCCTTTTAGATGCTGTGGCGACTTCAATGGGAATGCACCCAGGCCCAAAAAGACGGGCATTTCCGTACACGTCGCACTGATTGGCGTGAATCAAAGCTACATCAGGGTTTAAGGCGGGTAAAAGAGTTATCCTCTTTCCAGTAAATGGATCGATCGCAATCTTAGCAGCGGAATGCTTAAAGGTCTCTGTGCCCATCAAACCTCTCCAAGGAATGAAAGGTAGACCCAAAGCTCCTGCTAAAAAACGGGCGCTGATGGTTCCATTACTCCATTCGATCACCTCAACCTTGCCCTTCTCAATTGCCCTGAAGTGCGAAGCCCCTCCACCCATGAAGCCACAATCGATTCTGGTCACACATCCCCCCACAACGAGAAGAGCACAGTCTAAGAAGGAAAACTTCCCCGCTAAAAACAGATTCTTTTTTCTCTGCCTCACAATTTCCCGTTCTAAAGAGGAAGGACCCCTAACCAGTACAGCTAAATCGAAAGCAAGATAGTCCCCATCCTTCAAAAATCTCTCGATGGCTTCTTGTTCAGTCATCAATTTACTTTCAAGGAATCGTGATTTCTTATCTCGCACCCACTCCCTCATTTCGTCGGGATCAGTAAATTTGAACGGACTAATTCCTGATTCTATTATTTGCATCATAGCCTCCTTAAACTGGTGTTACAGTTCATTAAACATTTTGATTTCGTCTTATATGCCAACTGATAGATACTGGCAATAAGTTCGGTCCTTTGTATTATTAATGTTAACTTCTGCTATCATTAGCTTTTTGCAGAGGCTTCGCACGCCCGAACCGCTTCATCGGCAATCCCTCCAGGCTTTATGGGGAGATAAGAGGACATCGTTGGCGTGTGAATGCTTCCCGTAGTGGCCGCAGTAATAATAACTTTATCCTTCATCCTGCTCAGCCCCTTTTATTTTTTCGGATCCAAAAAGTCAGGTTGGAGAAACTCAGGATTTGGATAGGTATAAAATCCCTTTCCAGTCTTTATACCCAATTCACCTTTTTTTATCTTTTCCATCAGTGCATCAGGCGGCTTATCTTTGGGATCCTTCGACTCGTTGTAATAGACCATTTCGATGTTATAGACGGTATCAAGACCCACTTCGTCCATGATCCCGAAAGGCCCTCTCTTCATTTTTGTAAAGATACACCAGGCCCGATCAATGTCACGAAAATCAACAAAATCATTTCCCCACATGTAGAGAGACTGTTTTTTTATTGCCCGCCAGACGCTGTTGAAACAGAAACCTAATATCTCCTTTTTTACTCTGAGTGGAATACAACCCACCGAACGAATCCATTCTTCACCTTCTTTTATTACATCGGGAAGAGTCTTTGTTCCCGGCATGAGATCCGTTATGTTCATTCCTGCCAACGGTTGGTAAAAATGTGTGTTGATGCAACGCTCCGGCCTGCCACTGCTTTCTTCCATTCTTGATATTGGGATGGATGAGCTGTTTGAGGCAAAGATTGCCTTGGTCGGTGCATTTTCCCCCAGTTGCTTGAAGACTTTTCGTTTTACTTCCACGTCTTCCGTTATCGCTTCGACCACTAAATCGGCATCTTTGAGCGCATCGCCGAGATGAGTTGTAAAGTTTATGGTGGTCCTACATTTTTCCCAAAGATTCCAAGGGATAAAGGGATTGATTCCTTTCGCCTTGAAATCTGCATAAAGTTTGTTATAGGTGTCATCAAAGGCACCGGCGACGGTGTCATAAACGCTCACTTTATAACCAGCGTACGCGGATATCATAGCGATTTGTGTACCCAAGAGACCGGTCCCGATCACGGCCACCTTCTGGATCTTCTGAGTCATAGGTCTCTCCTTTTCTGATCTGGAGAAAAGGGATGGAAAGGCCGGAAGCTCGCCATCCCTTTCAGAATGTATCTTCTTATATTAGCTTCTGATCACTTACCAGTCACACTACCACATCTCGGGTTGCCGGTCTCCCTGAGGGGAACGGCCACCTTGTCCAACAGGATCATCACAGGCGTCCCGGCGAAGGGGAAAGGAAAAATCGTGGACTTGGCCTGTATTTCGCCGACGGGCCCGGGCATCATGATTTGATGGTCGCAGGCTCGCATGATCTGCTTCCCGACTAAACTATTATACTCCATTCCCTCCCAAGCCTTGATAACTGCTTCCGCATCAAAGGATTTGGCTTTTTTGATCGCCTCGAAGAGAAACATCGCGCCATTGTAAGAATACCCAAGATTCCCAGCTGGCCAAGGGTGAGCCGTATCTTTAAACTTCTTATGCCATCGTTCCACGAACGCTTTGTTTTGCGGAGTATTGATCGTCGCCAGGTACGTGCTGTTCACAAAACTTCCTACCGCGGTTTGGCCAATTTGGGGGAGCTGCACGTCGTCATCCAGGAAGTAAGTGGCGTAGCGAACCGGAAGCTTGATCCCCATCTGAGCCCCCTGTACAATCAGGTTTTGCACGTCTGCACCATAGTTTCCCGTGAAAATGATCTCCGCTCCGCTAGCCAGGATCTTAGAAATGTAAGGGCCAAAATCCTTTTGGCCGATTGGAGCAAAATCTTCTCCCACGATTTTCACGTCCGGAATCTCCTTGGTGATCACCTTTTTGAAATCATCAGCCACTGCATGGCCAAAGGCGTAGTCCTGGTTCATGAGGTAAAATTTTCGCCAGGGTTTGGTCTTGAAGAATTCTGTGTAAGCACGAGCGCGGTTGCCGGTGGTGAAGCAGGTGCGGAAGGTATACTTACTGAAATTCTTGCCGGTGAGGAAGTCCGACTCTGCTCCAAGCATTGTATAGATCACCCTGTTCTTCTCCGCCACATCCATCAACGCCTGGGCCACTGCCGTGGAGACAAGATGAATGATAAATTGGGCCTTATCTTCCATAATCGCCCTGATGGCCTTGCGCGTGGCCACGTCCGGTTTCATCTGGTGATCCTCGGAGATGAGCTTGATCTGTTTTCCCAGAAGACCCCCCGCCGCATTGGTCTCATCAACCGCAAATTGTACTCCCCAGACCGTGCGGTCCCCAAGGTCTTTCATGGTACCGGAGAGTGGATCCAGGACGACGATGTTCACCGTGTCGGCAGCCACAGCCTGGCCAGCAATAAAAATTGTAACTAAAAAAATAAGGACCATCAGGCCTTTCCATTTTAGAAACATCATTTTCTTCTCTCCTTTCGTTTTTATCCTGGGGGAATAGGTTGTTTGCAACCTTCCCTAAAAAGTGGATCACAAAAATTAAGGTTTTCTCCCCGTTCACTCCGTTTCATTCTGAAATAGCTCTTATTCTAAAACCCTTGATCCCACCTCCTCTCTTTGGTCTAGGCATCGAACTCCAGGTTTTACGGCTTAGACTTCCAAATACTTCTCACGTATTTCGTGTGCCCCCTTGAGTTCCTCGCATGTCCCCTCGAAAACAATCTTTCCTTTGGAAATGACATAGATCCTTCCAGCCAGACGCAAGGCCACTCGCATGTTCTGCTCCACCAAAAGGATAGGTATGCCGTGCTGGTGAATATCCCTGATGACCTCCTCCACGGTCTCCACGATCAGCGGAGCAAGGCCCTCGGTGGGCTCATCAATCAAGAGAACCTCGGGGTTTCCCATTAGGCTCCTGGCAATGGTCAGCATTTGCTGTTCCCCACCCGATAAGTGACCTCCGTTCTGGTTGTCCCTGGCCTGCAAGGCCTGAAAGTATTTGTAGACCTTTTCAACTGTCCACCCGTCCCCGTTGCTTTTTTTACCCGGTTTAATGCCCATGAGCAAATTCTCTCGCACCGTCAAGGTCGGAAATATCCTTCGCTCCTCTGGAACGTATCCCACCCCCAGTTTGGCGATGGTATAAGGGGGCATTCCCGCAATGTTTCGCCCTTTGAAGACCACTTCACCAGATCGAGGTTCGACCAGCCCGATGACTGATTTCAGAGTCGTACTCTTCCCCACGCCGTTCCGGCCCAGAAGACAGACAATTTCCCCGTGGTCAACATTCAGTGAAACACCTTGTAGAATGTGACTCTCCTCATAATACGTATTAAGCTCTTTTAGCTCCAGTAACATATCCTACTCCCTCTCCTCGCCCAGGTATGCGTCTTTCACCCTCTGGTCATTTCGAATCTCCCCGGGAAGCCCACAGGCTAAAACTTTGCCGTAATAGAGAACCGAAATGCGGTCGGCAATACTGAAGACCACTTCCATGTCATGTTCAACGATGATTAAAGTCTTTCCTTCCGTGACCCGCTGGATTAGCTTCACCGCTTCCCGAGTCTCCTCCGAGGACATACCGGCCGTAGGCTCATCCAGAAGGATGAGTTCTGGATTGGTGGCAATCGCCAGGCCAATCTCCAAGGCCCTCTGCTGACCGTAGGAGAGCTCACCAGCAATGTCATCTTTTCGTTCCAGAAGGCCGATCTCGTGCAGCACCTTCTCCGTTTGTCTGTTGATCTCACCCATCTTGGAAAGACGGGAAAACATGTTATAGCGGATCCTGTTTTTGGAGAGAATGGCATTTCGCACATTCTCGAAGACGGTCATAGTCCGGAAAATATTGGTAATCTGGAAGGAGCGAGCCATCCCCATACGGTTAAGTTTGAAAGGATTTGCTCCAGTAATACCCTCGCCTTTCAAAAATATTCTTCCTTTACTGGGAAGATATTTTCCAGTGATCAGGTTAAAAAGCGTGCTTTTGCCGGCCCCGTTCGGACCGATGATTGCATGCCGCTCCCCCTCTTGAACCCCCAGATTAATGTCAAACAGGACTTGCAGGCCCTCAAAGTCCTTATAGATTCCTTTTAGCTCCAAAATGTTCCTTGGTTTTTCGGCCAATTCGGCCATCTCCAATTCACCTACTTTCTCTTCTTGGTGATTCCCAAGATGCCTTGGGGCGCAAGGAGGACGAGAATGACGACAACAATCCCAAAGATCAGTTCCCACCGATCCGTGTAGTGGCTCAGATATTCGGAAAGATAAACATAAATTCCCGATCCAAGTAAAGGACCCCAGAAATGTCCAACTCCTCCGATGAAGGCCATGAAGATGACATGGGTGGACATAACCAAATCAATGCTGCTGGTGCCAATGAACTCCTGAAACTGGGCATAGAGGGCTCCTGAGATTCCTGCAAAAAATCCCAATATCGTTAAGAAGACCAGCTTCGAGGCGTTTACATTGAAACCGATGAATTTTGTCCGTTCTTCGTTGGATTTGATACTCTTCACCACGTTTCCCAGGGGTGTCTTGGAGAAATACCAGCAGATGAACAGGCAGACGGCAACGATTGCCAGGGAAAGGTAATAAAAGTTCACCGGGTCTCTCATGGAAATTCCTAACAGATCTGGCTTGGGGAACTTGCCTAGTCCATCATCCCCTCCTGTGACGTCACGCCATTTCCACACAATCGCCCAGATGAGCTGGTTAAAGGCCAACGTAAGCAGAGCATAGTAAGTCCCACTCATCCGCACTAAAAAAGCCCCAAGAAAAAAGGAGATCAACCCGGCCATCACCCCTCCCACGAGAATTCCGCTCATGAACGAGAGGTCCTTGATGTGTAGCCAGCCCAAGACCGAACCATAGGCTCCCAGCCCAAAGTAAACGGCGTGGCCAAAAGAGAACAAACCTGCCTCATTCAACATCATCTTCCAAGTCATGGCAAGGAGGGCCACAATGACTATTTCCGTCACCATGCGCAACTGAAATCTGGGTGAGATGTGAGGAAAAAGGATGGCCAGAACCACAACGGCAATTCCAGCCCAAAGGTAAAGGTTTCTATTCCTCATAAGAATCTCTCTACGCCTTCTCTCCAAAAAATCCCGACGGTTTGATCACCAACACGACTGCCATTAGGAGAAAGCCAAAGACAATCGCGAAACGGGGCATGAAGAGGATCCCAAAAGACGAGAGTTGCCCGATAAGGAATGAGGCCACCACCGCTCCCCAAAGGCTTCCTAATCCGCCGGTAACGGTCACGATGAAGCAGTCGGTCAGGAAGTCTAAACCCATGCCAGAGCTGATACCGAGAAAAGGGGCGGCAATGACGCCGGCTAAGCCAGCCAGCCAGGACCCGATGCCCATGACCAGCATGAAAACAAAAGGCGTATTCGTGCCCAAAGCGCTGGCCATATCCCGGTCAGAAACCATTGCCCGCACGGTGATCCCTAAACGCGTTTTCATCAGAATGAAAGCCAGGAAAGCGAGAATGAAAAGTGAGAAGAAGAGAATGAAGAGGCGATAGGCAGGGTAGATGTTCCCCATTATCAGTAAAGAGCCCGAAAGGGTTAATGGAACGGGGACGGATAAATTCTCTGACCCCCAAATCCATTTGATCACTTCATTGAGCGCGAAAAGGATGCCGAAAGTGATCACAAACTCTTGCACATGGCCGGCCGCATGAACACGGCGCAGAATAAGACGTTCCATTAGAATACCCAAGAAGGCAACGAGGATCGGGCAAACGATCAGCGCTAACCAGAAATTGCCCACCACTTTAAGCATCGTGTAGGAGAGGTAGGCTCCGAGCATGTAAAAAGAAACGTGGGCAATGTTCAGAACACTCATCATGCCGAACACTAAAGTCAGACCGGAAGCCACCAGGAAAAGGAGCAGACCATAGACCAAACCATGAAGAAACTGGATGACAAAGGTTTCCATTTAGTTTTTCCTCTTCGGCGAAAATCGGCAATCCTTAAAGGTTGTTATTTTGTGTAGTTCAATACTAATTCACCGAGAGAGGACCTGTTATTCTCTCCCGAACAAATGACCATGAAGGCTTTTACGGGTTTATTCCCGATGGGCTTTCCTGAATGAGGGACACTGGCATCGAAATAGATACAGTCGCCTTTCTTGAGCATCAGTTTTTGATCCCCGTGTTTGAATTCCCACGTCCCTTCCAAAATAAAGAGGATTTCTTCCCCGGGATGAGAAAAAGTAACGTTTTTTGCCGTTTTCTTATCCATATAGAGGATAAAAGGTTCCATCAGCTTTTCCTTGCGTTTATAACCTAAAGCCTCATACGTGTATCCAAACCGGGCGTCCATTCGATGAAATTGCCGACGCTCATTTTTTCGCACCAGAATGATTGGTAGATTCTCATCCTGGTCGTTGAAGAAATAGGTGATCTTGGTGTTCAGAGCCTTGGCGATGGTGAAAAGGGTGGACACAGGAGACGAGACTTTTCCATTCTCTATTTTAGAGAGAAGACTCTTGGAAAGATTCGTTCGCGAAGCCAGTTGTTGAAGGGTGATGGCCTTCTTCAGGCGCATAGAGCGGATTCTTTTACCGAGATCCTGTTCGGGAGAAGTTGACATCATTTTTCCATATTTCTCAAGATTAAACTTTGTTTAATATGGAGAAACTATATTCAAAAGGAATTTTTCTGTCAAGAAAAAAATTCGGATCTTCCGCGGCTGTTTAGGCCGGTAAATAAAGCTCCCATTAAAATAGAGACGTGCCAGTTTTTTGAGGATAGCCTCGGTTCAGAAAAATGTCATTCAACTCCTCGTCGCTCCCGCCAGAATATAAAGGGATTAGCAGGTTATGCTAATCCCTTTTTTGTTTGAATTCTGAAAAGACTAAAATCGGGGATGCGTAAGTCAAGATTAGCGCTTGACATTCTTCTCAGAGGGGTTGATTTGGCATGGGAAATCATATAAATTACAAACCATGGAGAAGGTTGCCTTCCTCTTTTGTGTTCATAATCATCAGCCTGTTGGAAATTTCCTCCATGTCTTAGAAAATGCTTATGAAAAAGCCTACCTTCCCTTCATCGAAGTCCTCAAGAAATACCCATTCATGAAGGTCTCCATTCACTATACTGGGGTCCTCTGGGATTTTTTTAAAGATCATCATCCAGAATTTTTGGAAACTTTAAGAGGGTTGGTCAAAAAAGGCCAACTGGAGATGATGACCGGTGGGTATTATGAACCGATTCTGGCAGTCATCCCTGATGCAGATAAAGTTGGACAGATCAAAAGGCTGACCCAAACCATTGAGGAAGAAATGGGAGTAACTCCTTATGGGATGTGGCTGGCAGAAAGGGTCTGGGAGCCCCATCTTCCGAAGTATTTGAGGGAAGCCGGTGTGGAATATATTACGATCGATGACTATCACTTCAAGAAATCCGGACTGAGGGAAGAGGATTTATATGGGTATTACCTAACAGAAGAGGAAGGGAAGGTTATAAAAGTATTTCCAGGAAGCGAAACTCTTCGATACATCATCCCCTTCCATCCTCCAGAAGAAACATTAAAGTACCTTTCTCGGCTTCGAGATTCCTCTCGCGCAGCCATTTTTGCCGATGATGGTGAGAAATTTGGAATTTGGCCTTATACCTACCATTCGGTATACGAAGAGGGTTGGTTAGAACGCTTCTTCAAATTAATTGGAGAAAATTTAGATTGGATTGAACCCATGCCTCTTGGAGCTTATGCAAATCGCGAGGAGCCTCTCGGGAGAATCTATCTCTCCTGTTCCTCTTATATGGAAATGGATGAATGGAGCCTTCCTACAGAGGCAATGGTGGAATATGGAAAGGTCGTCGAGAGGCTGAAGGAATCGCCTGAAGGGGAGCAGATCAGAAGGTTTTTGAAAGGCGGATTCTGGAGAAACTTCTTTGCCAAATATCCTGAATCGAACGATCTCCATAAAAGAGTCCTTCATCTTCGAGAGAAGATTGCAAATGAGAAAAGAAGACCTGTCCCCAAAGGCCAAGACCCCCTTCACTATCTCCATCGAGCCCAGTGCAATGATGCTTACTGGCATGGAGTTTTTGGGGGACTATATCTTCCTCACCTTCGCCATGCTATTTATGAAAACTTGATTAAGGCAGAAGCCCTTTATGATCAAAAGGTGCATCGAGAGAAGGGGTGGGTTGATCTGGAGAAATTGGATTTCAATGGGGATGGAGACGAGGAGGTTTTTTTAAAGAATCCTGAAACGGTTCTTCTTTTCAGTAGCCGTGGGGGAAGCCTTTTAGAAATGGATGACCGATCAAAGGCTTTCAATATCCTCGGGACCCTTACCCGAAGGAAAGAAGGTTACCATCAAAAATTATTGGAAGCACGGGAACAGGCATCGAGGGATGAGGTATCGACAGCCAAAACGAAGACCATCCACGAGATTTTTGAGTCGAAGGAGGAGGGTTTAGATCAATATCTCCATTTCGATGGATATCGAAGAGCCTCTTTCGTGGATCATTTCATCGCTGAGCCGATGGATTTTGAATCATTTCGAAAATGCCAGTATCAGGAAGAAGGGGATTTTATTAAGGAGCCCTATGAGATGGAGGCAAGAAGAAAGGGAAAGCATCAAGAAGTCTTTTTTTCTCGATCGGGGAGACTTTTAAAGAATGGGGAAAAAGATCCGATTAAGATAGAAAAAAGCTTTTCCATTCCAACCTATCAGAAAGCAGTAAAAGCCTCTTATCGAATTACTTATAAAGGGAAAAGGAGGAAAACGAACTTCGGCATCGAGTTGAATATCAATCTCCTCGCTGGAGATGCACCGGATCGGTATTACACCATACCAGGACGTCGTCTTGAAGACCGAAAGTTGGCGAGCATGGGGGCATTAAACGATATTACAGAAGTTCATTTAGTTGACGAATGGAACAAGATGAAAGTGGTTTTAAAAACGGACAAAAGTTGCAATCTCTGGCGTTTTCCCATTGAGACCGTATCGCTCTCGGAGAGTGGATTCGAGAGGATTTTTCAAGGTTCGTGTTTGCTTTTTTACTGGTCATTGGACTTAGAACCTGAAAAACGATTTGAGGTCGGTATAGAATTAGCTATTGATTCTTTATAACTTTTATGAGGAGGAGATGAGATGGAGAAGAAAGAGAAGCCCTTAGAGAAATTGACCGCCAAAGAACTGAGGGAGATGGCCCTCGGGTTGCCTGGAATCCATGGCGTCCACGCAATGAAAAAAGAGGAGTTGATCACAGCCATTCGTGCCGCCAAAGGCATTACTGAGCCAGAACCAAAGAAAGAGAAGCGCATTATTGTTAAAAAAGAGAAAGTTGTTTTAACCGTAGCTCAGTTGAAACAGAAGGTGAAAGAATTGAAGGCTAAAAGAGAGGAACTCCTCCAACAGAGAAATCTGAAGATGGCTGAGATTTTAAGAAAACGGATCGGTCGATTGAAGAAGAAGACGCGGCGAGCCGCCTAATTCATAAATTAAAAGGGTTCAAGGGGTCGAGGGACCAAGGGGTCTAGTGAAGAGATTAAAGAATAAACCCTTGAACCCTCGAATCCTAGAATCCTCGAACCCTTTAATATATTTATTATGTCTAAGGTCTCCGTTATCATTCCCACCTATAATCGTCTCCCCATGCTGAAGGAGGCGGTGGATTCAGTCCTTGCTCAAAATTTTGAAGATATGGAACTGATCGTTGTGGACGATGGCTCCACCGATGGAACCGCAGAGGAGATGAAGCGATATGGAGGGAGGGTCAAGCTCATTCAATATTCTGAGAACAGAGGGGTGAGTGCTGCCAGAAACAGAGGAATTCTTCATGTGAGAAGCAAATATATCGCTTTTTTGGACTCGGATGATCTTTGGGTGAAGGGGAAACTGAAGATTCAAGTGGCTTTCCTGGATGACAACCCCCATTATCCTATTTGCTACACCGATGAGATCTGGATTCGCAAAGGGAAGAGAGTCAATCCCATGCTCAAGCATACAAAATATTCGGGTTGGATATTTGAAAAGTGTCTTCCTCTCTGTATCATCAGCCCCTCTTCGGTGATGATGAGGAGGACACTTTTTTCAAAAGTTGGCCTCTTTGATGAAGCCCTTCCGGTGTGTGAGGATTATGACTTCTGGCTCAGGGTCTCTGCCCGCTTTCCTATCTTTTTTATCAACAGAAAACTGATTATCAAACGGGGAGGGCATCCTGACCAACTCTCGCAGAGGTCATGGGGAAATGACCGCTACCGCGTGATAGCAATGGAAAAACTTCTGTCGGAACCTTATATCGGATCCGAAGAAAGGGAGATGATCCTTAAGGAGATGAAGAAGAAATGTTCCGTCCTTTACAAAGGGTTTTTGAAAAGAGGGAACGAAATTGAGGGAAGACATTATCAAGAGATCATGAGGCGATATGGAGTTGAGATATGAGGGTTAATATGAAAACGATTCAAAAGATACCTCTTCAACAAATTGACTTATCGGATGATATCTTTTCCGTAAACTATTTGCCCGATTTTAAAAACCTTCGATCTTCGATTGAAGAGGTAGGATTAATTCAGCCTGTGTTTTTGAGGAAGAGATTGGGTGGATACCAGATTATCTGTGGTTTCAGAAGAATTTCTGTAATGAAAGAATTAGGGAAATCGGAGATTGAATCAAGAGTGTTTGAAGAAAAAGAGATGAACGAATTTCAATTGTTTTCTTTTTCCCTCCATGAGAATTTGACAACTCGGGGATTCAACACTATTGAAAAGGCCATCGTTCTGGATAAGTTAATTCATCGTTTTCAAATCGATCATGCCATAGTCATCAAAACTTTCCTCCCCTCCTTTTCTCTGGAGCCTAATGAAAAGATTTTGAACACCTACCTCTCCCTTGCTCGGATGGAGGATGAAATCAAACGGTATGTCTTGGAAGAGGAAGTCTCTCGTTCGAACATACGAAGACTCGCGACTCTAAATCCTGATGATCGAATGGTGATCCTTTCCCTTATCTCTCAACTAAAATTGGGTGAGAACCGATTGAGAGAGATACTCACACTTTTGGAAGAGATCTCACGAAGAAATCAATGTGCAGAAAAAGATATTGTCCAACGGCCTGACATTCAAGCCATCCTTTCTCAAAAAGAACTTACCCCTTCTCATAAAACAGAGCGTGTAAAAAAGGTTCTCATGGGTCTTCGGTACCCAAAGAGGTATCAAATGGAGGAAGAGTTTGAGAAAAGGAGAAGAGGCCTTAATTTGCCTTCCAATTTATTGATTCATCATCAGCCTTTTTTTGAGGGAAGGGGATTAAGGGTTGAATTTGAATTTGAAACGATGGAGGAATATCGTTCGATTGTTTTATCGTTATCTCAATTCGCGGATATGGAAGAGTTTAAGGAATTAATTCAGAGTTTATGATAAGCACTAAATCCCAAGTACCAAATACCGAATAAATTCCAATGAACCAAATTCAAAATTCTAAACGAATCCTTTTGGTCATTGGAAATTGGCATTTGGAATTTATTTGGGATTTGTAATTTGAAATTTGGGATTTAAAATTGTTGCCCATTCAGATTGAAAAAATTTATCTCGATGAAAAGGCCGAAAAGGATTCGGTTTCACAAACCATTCTTAAGGCCCTATCCAATATTCCCGTCGAAAGAGTGCAGGACAAGAGGGCTCTGATCAAACAGTTTTTTTCTATGCCCGATCCCATCGGGGTCGGGAAAAAACATCTTCTCATTACCCATTTTTACGGAAGGCGTTTAAAACCCTGCCCAGGAACTTCCAATCATATCTGCTGCGGGTACTATGTGATCAACGCCATTACCAATTGCCCGATGGATTGCTCCTACTGTGTCCTTCAAGGATATCTCAATAATCCATTTCTCACCCTCTATACCAACTGGGATGATCTCCTTCAAGAGATAGAGGCTTTCCTCTCGAGTGATCACCAATCCCTCCTCCGGTTGGGGACAGGAGAACTCTCTGATAGCTTAGCTCTGGAATCCATCTTTCCATTCTCACAATTTCTTATCCCATTTTTTTCTGAGAGGCATAATGGAATTCTGGAACTAAAGACGAAGTCAGCGAATGTCAATTCCCTTCTTCATTTGAACCATCGAGGGAAAACAGTTGTCTCCTGGTCGCTTAATCCTTCCAAAATGATCGAAGAGGAGGAGATGAGGACTGCTCCGTTGAAGGAGCGGATTGAGGCAGCGAGGAGATGTCAGGAAAAGGGTTATCCATTAGGATTTCATTTTGACCCCATCATTTACCATGAAAACTGGGAGAAAGAATATCAGCAGACCGTCAATCAACTTTTCAAACAAATAGATCCCCAGAGGGTGGTCTGGATCAGTTTGGGAGGGTTTCGTTACCCACCCAAACTCAAAGCGATTGCAGGGGAACGTTTTCCAAAAACTAAAGTGTTTCTCGGAGAATTATTTCCGGGAAGAGATGCCAAGTTCCGCTATTTGCAAGAGATTCGGGTGGAGATGTATCAAAAAATAGCAAGATGGTTGAAGGAGATGGGCCCGGATCTTTTTATCTACTTATGTATGGAAAGCGAGGAGGTTTGGGAAAAGGTTTTTGGGTGGGCACCTTCGAGCAGCCGGCATTTGAACCAGCTTTTTGAAGAAAGGGTAAAAGAGTTTATAAAAAAATAGGCACCCTTATCATTACTTTGACTTAAGAGGAGGTGTGAGGATGAAATTGAAAGGAAAGGTAGTGCTGATCACTGGTTCTTCCCGAGGAATTGGGAAAGAGTTCGCCATGGGGTTTGCCAAAGAAGGAGCAGACGTGATCGTCAATGGTAGAAACCTGGAGAAAGCCAAAGCAGTGGTAAAAGAAATGGAGGGTCTGGGTTTAAAAAAGATGGCCATTGGCGCAGATGTTTCTTCTTCTCAACGGGCTGTTGCTCAAAAAGCCCAATTCAAAAATATCTGAACATTTAAGTTTCGATGAATGATAGCCGAGGGTAATTAAGACCAAATAGCACCATTTGGCCGATTTTTGAGTTCATCAACTCCT
>Ga0208039_1000043_pt1 | contig 118860 bp, 109 predicted proteins | sample June2015DPH_20_1_2_FD_184722 | JGI IMG/M metagenome (GOLD analysis project Ga0208039, IMG submission 184722) | Peatland microbial communities from SPRUCE experiment site at the Marcell Experimental Forest, Minnesota, USA - June2015DPH_20_150... | ecosystem: Environmental > Terrestrial > Soil >... | reverse complement strand
TGGAAGGATTCTTGGTTACACTGTGTAAGCAAAAGGCTGTCCTCCTTCTTCGGCAGAAGTCTTTCTCGCAACAATACTTATGCCAGAAAGAGACAGCCTTTTTCAATTCTTCCGTGAGAAATGCGGGCTAAGCTATGGAACCTGGCGCGGCTTGCGGGCCCGGGCATTTTCCTTGAGGTTGGCTCGTTTAGAGGAGGGACGGCACTTCATATCTGCAATGCTATTGCGAATCGGGGCGCAACTTTCTATTGTTTCGACCCGCTTGAGAAAGGGGGGTTCGAGAACTTGGGCGCTCAAGATACATGTTCCAAGCCCGGCGATTTCACGGACACACAGCATGAAGCGGTCGTCAAACTGCTGTCCAGTAGGCCCAACGCAAAGGTCATTCAGGGCTATTTCCCGGCCGCGGCAGAGGATCTAAAACTTCATGACATAGAGTTTTGTCACCTGGACGTGGACGTTTATGAGGCTACAAAGAAAAGTCTTGAATACTTGGCGCCCCGACTGGCGCCCAGAGGGTTCATCGTCCTCGATGACATGGGCCGCCTTGAAACCCCCGGCGTGAACAAAGCCGTGGCTGAATTCCTGCTGGTCATCCGTCCTTTCTTCTTGTTCCGATGTTCCCAGTCCAGGGCGTCCTTCTGCCGAAGTCGCTTTGGTGAGGAGAAATTCCGGGGACTCTTCTTGAAGACAGTCCCGCTTGACCTGCGAAAGATAAGCTTGACCGCGCAGAGGGGAGGTCCCCACTGAGGACAACTTCAGGCTGGCGCCCATCGCGCTCCCACAGACACTCCCGCTCTGCCAGCTAGTGCCGCATTCTTGTTGAGCAGTATTGGTCCACCGACATATACTGCTTGGGTCCGGCGTATTCTATAAAGGATTCGAAGTCGATCTGTTGGCAGGCTTAACGCCGGTCTGCGGACAGCATATGGACGTTCACTCCACACTCCCCGGAAGCTTGACCGCCGACCGGGGGCCCGATTCGACCCCCGACCCTTCCTTAATCAAAACGACTCCGGGTTATTCGATCGAGGTCATCACAACCGAGGAAGGACTTTCAAATCTTGAGGAAGAATGGAACCGGCTGAGTAAAACCGCCGCATTCCCGAATGTCTTCATGACCTTTGACTGGTTCCGAGCGTGGAACCAACGCTTGACTCAGGAGGACCGGAGCGGGCGGCGCAACCTCAGCGTGCTGGTACTCAAGCAGAACGGCACCGTGGCAGGCATTTCACCATTAATCCACCGCACAGCCTCCCGCTTTGGCTATGCCGTTCGAAAGGTCGAGTTTGTCGGGGGGCACGCGGATTACAACGACTTTGTGTTGGGAAACGACCCAGCAGGTCAGGGTAAAGCAATTGCAGATTTCCTCACACAAACGCAGGATCATTGGGACTTGGTTGATCTAAGAAACCTGCGCGAGACGGGAAGTACGATTGCTCTGATTGAGAAAGCCCTTTCGCACGCGGGGCTGATGTATCGGGTCCTGCCCGAGGAGGAGCGTTGTCCGTATCTGCCGATTGACGCGCCCTGGGCGGTGATGTTGAGCAAATTCTCCCCGCATCCGCGCCACAATTTACGCACCCAGCAGAACCGGTTGGACCGGATGAGCGCGCAGGGCCTACGCGTCCGGATCATTGAGAATCCCCAGGACGAGCCTCGGCTACTAGAAGAACTGATCGCTCTTGACCGCCAGAAACATGTTCACGGTGAGCTTTCGCAGCCGTTCATCGCCAAATACCCGGAAGTATTTCAATCGTTGTTTGACACTCTGGGACCTCGCGGCTGGGTTTACGTTGCCCTGATGGAACTGGGTGACCGGCCGCTCGGGTCGCTAGTGGGTTTTCGTTGCGGCAAGAACCTATGGGCCTACCAAACAGCCTATAACCGCTCCTTTTCGCGTCTCTCCCCTGGAACCATGCTCGTCCCCGCACTTATCGATTACGGCTTTTCGCACGGATACAATGAGTATGATTTTCTGCGCGGTGAGGAATCCTACAAAATGCGGTGGAGCACCGGCTTTCATCAAACCTACCGGCTGCTGGTTTGGGGCGGGCGCTGGACTTCTCGGGCACGCGCGTTTGTGTATCTAGACCTCAAGTCGGTGGTCTACCGGCTGTTTGGCAAGAGAGAATAGCCGAGACGGAAGTTCGTCCAAGGGGATCTTGCCAGAAGAATGACACTCAAAGGGTGGGATGAGGGAACCGTACTTGAAATGGCTTCCCGCCTGGCGATGGCACGAAAGGGCCGGAGAAACAACCCTCCATTCCCAGTCTGATATACTATTCAACAAAAGGAGCCCCGTTTTGTCAGAGCAAGTCCCGTCGCAATTGACCGAGAACCTCCAGGTATTCAAGACCCCTGCGGCTGTCGACGAGTACTCCGTATACCGGTTGGATCCGGAGGAAAAGTACCTGTTCGCAAAATACTACAAACCCAGAGACAGAATCCTCGACCTTGCCTGCGGTCTGGGGAGAACCACGCTACTGCTCTATGAAATGGGCCTTTCCGTGCGAGGTCTCGACGCGTCGGAAGTCTTCATCAATACGGCCAAGAGGCGATTGCCTTACCTGGACTTGCGAGTCGGCAGCTATGACCGCATCGAAGAACCCGATTCTGCCTTCTCCCACGTGCTGATTTCGTTCAACGGGATAGACTGTGCCTTTCCCGAGTCGCAGAGAGTAGCGGCCCTCCGTGAGTGTGCCCGCGTACTCAAACCCGGAGGCACGCTCATTTACTCTTCGCATAACATAAAATCTTTGCACCTTTTTTCGCCTCGCTACCGTTACCGGGTCCTTTGGAAATTACGCAATAGCCTGAGAGCGTTCAAGCAACGAGCCTATGTCTTGGAGGGCGGACTCCATAACTTATACACCTCGCGTCAGTTCGTCATCGGGCAGACGGAGCAGGTGGGCTTGAAATTCCTGGAGATGGTGTGGTTCAGGATGTTCGGGAACGAGCGGATCGACAGGTATTTCTCTCCCTATATTCACTATGCATTCAGGAAACCACCCATCCAGCCTCCGGAGACTGCGGAGCATCCGGACCCGTAATCTCTGCTACGTCAGCAGCAGCCCGCAACAGGGGTTGTCCGGCACAATTGTGCCGTCTCCCCGGTCCACCGACTTTCACCACTACGGTTGGACAATCGGACCCCTCCGATTTTGAAGCAACCTTGATTCCGAGCTCAGCTTCTTCCGGCAAAATGTCTTTTGCCTGCCCCATAGGCCCGGCGCACTACACCTCCGGCAATTCGGACCGGCAGCAACAGCAGAGCCTTGATCACACGGAGAGAGACACTACATTTTAGTCCTTCCCATACCTGTTTGAACGCGATCGTAAATTCACTCTCCCGCCATCCCCAGTAAGCCTCGTCCAGGGCGTGAATAGCAACAAGCTCTCTGGCTTTTCGGAACATGCTCTCCGCCCGGTCGGCGGGTAGGAGTGGCCGAATAACTTCGAGGCAACGGAGGCAATCCGCAACGTTTTCGACGGATTTCACGACTGCCGTCGTTTTGGAGTCGGCGTGAACGCGCCAAGCTGCCAAGATTTCGGGTTCGTACCAGATTGGATAGCGCGCAGCAATTCTTGCCCACATTTCCCAGTCTGCCGTGGAGGAAAGCGCACTCCGGAATCCCCCCAAGTTCTCGTAGACACTGCGCCGAACCACAATGGATGGAGTCGATATCCTCTGAGAAACGCCGATCTTGTCCATAAAATCAGCTAGAACCCCAGGGGTGAGCCTCTCCAGATCAGAAGTCCATAGTCTCCCTTCCTTTTCGTCCATGATCGCCCACCGGCAAAAAGCAGCCCCAATGTCGTCTCTTCCTTCCAGCGCAGGCCTTAAGGTCGCATAGAATCCGGGAAACACCACATCGTCGCTGTGCAGAACGTGCACCCACTCGCCCACCGACCGCTCGATGCAGCCATTCCAACTCCCGACCAAGCCGAGGTTCCGCGGCTGGCGAAAAAAGCTCACTCGATCGCCTCCCACTCGCCGCACCACCGGTTCTGGATCGTCCACGGTGGAAGCGTCGTCCACCACTTCAATCTGCATCTCCTCCGGGCCTGGGTCCTGCGACAGCACACTCGCGAGCGTCCTTTCCAGATACGTCGCTCGGTTGTACGTCGGAATCATCACGGACCAGCGTGGTCGGGGTCGTGTTCCTTGCAACGGAGCGATTCGCGGGGGTGGGGGATAGGTCTCCATCAAAGTGATCGTATGTAAACTGAGATTGCCATTCAGGGAAGCGGAGCCGCGCGCCAGCGGCAAGAACACCGCAATGGCTACGCCACCTGCGGCGTCAACCGTCTCGCAGGGTCGTCGTGTTCACGGAGTTTAATGGACCAAACCTGCCTCTGAAAGCATCAATCAAGCCTTTTAAGCTGAACCACAAGACCGAAAATCGCTCTTTGTCGTACAGGAGAATTTTCACGTGGTCTTTGCAAATTCTGCGAACCATCGGGTAAGTGTAGCTGGGGCTCAGATCATGCTTTTTCATCATGTAGATCGTATTGCGCGTAAGGTAGTACCACGCGTGTTTTCCGCGATGGTCGTAGTACGCGTGTCGCCAAAAGAACTTCCTGCGCTCTTTCGATCCCTCTTTATGTAACAACACTGCCTCGGGGCACACAAAGACCCGGAATCCGCCCCGTCCAACGCGCAGGCAAAAATCGACATCGACGTAGTAAACAAAGAGGTCCTCGTTAAAGAAACCTATAACGTCGAACACTCGACTCTGGATCAAACTCCCGGAGGACATCACGTCTCCCTCCTCCAAGGGCATTCCTCCGCCCTCCCTCAGGTGATAACCCCTGATGAAGAGTTGGGTGTTTTGGTCGAAGGGATTTGCACCGACAACTCCCACATTTTGTATACCCTGCCGCTGGAGGGTCACGTAAGCCTGCACGAGTTTGTCGACCATGCCGGGAGTAGCCTCGCTGTCATGATCCAGCGTCAGGATCCACTGAAATCCTTCGCCCCGCGCCCATTGCACTGCCTGGTTGAAAGCGCGCGCAATGCCCTCATTTCGTTCATTTAGGATGGTCGTTACCGAATCGGAAGCTGCCAGTCTATTCAGTTCTCGGCGGGTAAATTCGTCCGAGCCATTGTCCACAATGACGACGTGGCCGACCTGGTTCTGGATGGAATCAAAGCACCGATGAATCGCCTCCCGGATGTTGTAGGTGACAATGACCGCACAGATTCGAGCTCTGTAAGATGAATCGAGGGCCTCAGTGCAAGGGGACCCTTCACTCAGCACGTCTTCCCTCCAAACGAGTTGACGCACATCGAGACGTACGCCGTTTGCTCCGTGCTGAGGGCAGGAAACATCGGGAGCGACAACACTCGCTGGGCCACCCTCTCGGTGACGGACAAATCGCCGCACCGGTGTTCAATGTTGCGAAAAGCCGGCTGAAGATGACAAGGTATCGGATAGTGCATGAGGGTCTCGATCTTGTGGCGGCGCAAGTACTCTCGCAAGCCGTCGCGTTCATCGCTTTGAATCACGAAAAGATGGTAATTATGGACACAGCCGGGCTTAACTTTGGGGGGAGAAAACCGTTCCTCCAGACGAGATAGATAACCCGCTGCAACCCGCCGGCGACTCTCGTTCCACTCTTCCAAATGCGGCAGTTTCACGCGCAGGATCGCTGCCTGCATTTCATCGAGCCTGCTGTTATAGCCCATGGTGTCATGGTGGTATCTGCTGGACTCGCCGTAGTTGCGCAGCCGTCGCAGTCGCGCCGCCAGCTCCGGATTGCTGGTCACCACCGCTCCGGCATCACCGCACGCCCCCAGGTTCTTGGTGGGATAGAAACTGAAGCAACCCAATTGTCCCATGCTACCCGCTTTCCTACGCTTGTAGGAAGCCCCGTGAGCTTGAGCGGCGTCCTCGATCACGTATAAGTTGTGCTCGGCCGCAACTGCCAGGATCGAGTCCATATCAGCACAATGCCCGTACAGGTGGACCGGCACAAGGGCCCGGGTCCTCGGAGAAATGGCCTGGGCCAGGTGCTCCGGATCGATCGTGTAACTCTCCGGGTTGATGTCGACAAATACGGGAGTGGCGCCCGTCGACACGATCGCCAGTTCAGTCGCCATGGCAGTGTGCGCAACCGTGATGACTTCATCACCCTGGCCGACACCACAAGCGAGGAGCGCAAGTTGCAGCGCTTCGGTTCCTGATGCGACACCTACGCAGTGCTTTACTCCGCAGTATGCGGCGAACTCCGCTTCGAACGCCTCGACTTCCTGGCCAAGGATGAACCAGCCTGACTTCAGGACACGCTGATAAGCAGCATCCAGTTCGGACGCGATTGCGCAATTAACCGCCTTGAGGTTGTGGAAAGGCACTTTCATAGGTTTCGTGCGCCCACCGCCGCAAGAAACTCCTGATAATCGCGATAGTACTCGCTGGCGTCGTAGTATTCAGATGCCAGGACAAGACAAACCCCAGCGGAAGAGAAGTTGGTCAGTTCCCGCCAAACCATCCTGGAAATGTACACACCTCGCCACGAGCGGTTCAGTCCAAAAGTCCAACGCTCTTTGCCGTCATCTAGAATCACGTCAAAGCTCCCCGAGGCAGCGATGATGAACTGTTCGGTTTTCTTTAGGGCGTGCCCGGCTCGGCTCTCTCCTCCCGGGACGTCGTACAGGTAGAAAACACGCTTGATCTCGAAGGGAATATGCCTCCCGCCCTCAATGAAGCTCAGATTACCCCTGGGGTCCGCGATCTTTGGAAGCTCGATGATTCGGTATGGTTCAACAGCCACCACTCCCTCCTTCCTTTGCGGGCGTAGTTCCAATGGTCGCGCTCAGCCAGTTGAAAATCCAACGAAAGGGGAACGCCTTGGGCTGGGGCGGAAGGGGATCGATCTCGCAACCTCCTGAATCTGGATCCACATTTTGAAGGTACTTGTGCGCCACGAGACTGTCGGTCAGCCGGTAGAGGGCTTTTCGCTGCACGTTATAAACCCAGAGTTTCTCACCATAGGTGTACCGCTGCCGATACCCGAAAAGGATGGTTGTGACGGCGTCGTCGTGGATCTCCATGTCCGGCGAGACCATGTCAGCTTTCAGGGTCTCGTCAGCGTAGGCAATTTGGAGCGCTCCGCCTGTGTCATAATACCCCTTGAAGACGATTGCCGGTCCCACCTGTCGGCAGAAACCATCGAGGAGGAGCGTGCTCCCGGCGGGCGCATCAACGTTTCGACGGATCTCTGAGATAATCTCTCCCTGTTGGATGTACGCTTTGACCCAGTACTCAGCGAAGCTGGCTACGCAAATGTAATTCATAGCACATATGATGGCAATCGCATCGCCGAAAGCTTGCACCCGCAGTTGGGCGGGGATGAAAGCACGGATGAGAACTGCTATGCCCCCCACCAAAACGCACGCCGGCCCAACCCCGGCTGCAATCGAAACCCGGTTGTCTATACTTGTCGTAACGAGTAGCATGCCAAACCACATAAGAAACGGCAGGTAGGCAAGCACGAATACAGCGAATCCAAGGATGATGAGGCTCAGTGTCCCTTTGATGCTGAGCAGGTCCGAACGCGACCTTCTAAACGTCCAGGTGAGGTACAACAGAACCGAAATCGCTATCACTCCGGCAATGATTGCCGGCTGGGCCCCTGCACCAGAGGACCTGTACAATGTGAGCGCGGCGCGGGGTAGGCCTATCCCGTACTGAAGGACGTTGAACCGGATTGTTTGTCCCATCCCATGCCACACTAACTCTTCCATATGGTCTAAAAACGGGGGACGGTAATGGTGGGTGAAACGAGTGTCAACTTGCACCTTGAATAGAAACACCAATCCCAGGCTGACAGAGGCGATGAGGAAGTATCCCATGCCGTGAAGAATCGAGCTATGCAGTTCGAATCCATTGTCCCTGTGCTTGGTGCGGATACGATACCCGATAAGTACTAAAGAGGCCGCGACCATGCCGATCGTCATCTCGTACGACAGCAGGCCGAAAGCGAACGAAAGTATGCTTGCGGCTTGAAGGCAAAGAGAGCCCGTCCGGCCGCTTCGCACAGCTCTGAGGCCAGCATACAAGCCGAGAAAGAAGAATGCCAGGCTCAAAACGGCTTGGTGCGTTGCTATCCAGAAACGGTCCGTGGCGTAATGCGGGAGCAGCACATAGACAAGGGGCACCACCAGAGTGACGCAATGCGGCAATCGGAGTTCACGGAGTGACAGATAGAATAGGACCGCTGCGCCAGCCAACACTAACGTGTTGATAAGGTGGTATGGAAGCGGGTGAAGTCCGAAGGTGGAGTGGGTCAGAGCCAAGTACAGCATTTGGACGGGACGACTTCGTACCTCCAGATCTTGCCACCAGAACCAACGCAATAGCCCGGCTAGTGACTTATCTTTAGAGTGATAAAATATTCCCCAGAAGCCCCAGTCATCTAAGTAAAAGCCCAGCCGGCCCATATACGAAAGCCCGGAGAGCAGGACGACTCCGAATAGGAATGAGCAGTCCTGTATTGCGACTGTCCGCGCAATACTACCCGACCTGGCGCCGTTCGCATCGACGGCAGACACAGCGGGGGTGGCCCTTGTCGAAGAGGAATTAATTCGCCAGGATCTCCACCTTGACTTGGCATTCATAATCAAAAACCGTTAGCAGGAACTTGCCGACGTGTTCTCACCCGACACATACCCATAGCCACCCAGCTCCGTGAAGAAGGCTCGGCGCTGCTATGCTTTAGCGCGGGCGGCTTGTTCATAGACCGCGACGATGTAATCCATGGCACCCGGCGTCAAGTGCTGGTGACAGGGAACATACACTGCGTGCCAGGGGTAGAACACGCTGGCTTCGATTCCGTGTAACTGGTAAGCATGCTTGATGTCTTCCGGGACAACGCCGGCATGGGGCTGGAACATGAATACGCCAGGTATCGTGCCGGAGTCAAGCGGCAGTACTGGCCGGCACCCAATTTCGGCAAATCTCGACTCCAGGTAGTGCCAGGCGGCGATGCGCGCCTCACGAATCGATGCTAGTCGCGGAAGCTCGGAGCCGACAACGTTGAGAATAGCCCTGCGGTGCTCCGGAAGCATGTCGACTCGCTGCTGGACACCACAGACAACGCCGCCATAGTTAATTGGAAAGAACTTCGGCAAGCTGAAGATTGCGTACGTTCCTTCACGGCCCGCCGTCTTGCCGTTGTGCGTAGAGGCGAAGGCATAAGCGCAGTCTTCAGCAACGGGAATACCTAATTTCAGCAACTCATCAACCCTTGCGTAGGGGATGCCCCACTCATGAATGACGACAATGAGCCGCGTGGAGGGCTCGATCGTCATGGACCAACGGCAGAGCCTCCCGATAGTGCGGGTCACACAACCCGAAACGTAAGAGTTGCCGGTTGTAGTAAGAATGGTCACCGTATCATCGGGCCCCAGGCCTGCATCGGCAAGCACCAATGCCAGTGCGTGCCGGCCGCTCGACGTCAGCGTGCCTGGACGGCCCAAGTGCTTTTCGAGCAAGCGCTCCGCCACGGTTTCGTCCACATCCTCGTATGCGCGATCAAGGTCAGTGTGCAGGAACGGACTAATTCGGATGTGCGCCGGGATCATTGAGTCACCGTCCGGCGGCAGCACCATTCTATTTCGTGTCACAGGAGTGTCCATCAAGTAGTCTTCCAGAGAAATATTTCTAGCTATTGATATCGGTTGTAGCACGTTATGGCAATTGCCCCGCGCCGCGAATTCCATTCATCCAGCTTGGCCAACTCCACCCGTAGCTCCTGTCGCTGGCACTCTTGTTGCGGTCAAGCCTCCAGGCTCAACTCGTAGAAATCATACACCGTCGCGCGCGCACCGTAACTTTCCTTGCTTTGGATCACTCCGGCGTTCAACGTGCGTCCATTTTCCATGGTGGACGTGCCAAAATCAATATAGGGTTTGTTCAGGTAAACTTCATGCAGGAGCGCATCCACAACGCAGTCCAATGCCCCAATGCTTTTCCCTTTCTCGGTGGCGTGGCGGTACTGGCCATGGGCGACGTTTCTGCTCTCGTAGATAATAATCCCCCCCAGCATTTCGCCCTGGAGGTGCGCCGTGAAGAGCTTGATGTTCTCGGGGAATCGGTCGGCCAGAAGTTGCATTTCAGCCGCCGTGTGCACCGGTCGCACGCCGTAGCGTGCTTCGAGGTCGGCCTCCGCAATCGCCATGAACTGGCAAAACTCCCACGTCCGTGCCACCTTCACCCCCTGAGACATGGCGTGCCGAAGGGCCCACTTCCGCCCTCTGGCGAACGGGAGTTTCTGTCCTGTGGCGACGGTTGAAGACACATCCCGCCGGAATAGCTTGGCGTCGTGCAAAAATAGCGCGTAGAGGTCCTCCTCCGCGGGAAGGGTGTGATAAATGTGGGGAATCGCTTTATAAATCAGCTTCTTGAGGCCCCGCGCGCGCAGTTCGTTGACCAGCGCCGAAAAAACCTCCAACATCAGAACCGTCTTCATCCTCCGGCCGGAAATGATTCCGCCGAACGTGAGCCCCCCATGCGACACCACCGTGTCATCAACTCGGTTCGCTGGCATAAGAGCGACAAGTCGACCGTCCTGAAAGAACATAAGTGAGAAGTCACTGAATCTGTCGGCGTGGTACTCGAGGTAATTCCTATGGAAGATGAATACGCCGTTCTTGGACTGACGAACGAACTCATCCCAACAAGCCTCGTACTTTGGCTCGTAAAGCTCCACCCGGACTGGACTCTCGCTGCTCATGATCGCGGGACAGGACAGGTTTCCAGGGGGATCTTCTGCTCACGGCCGCCTGATTAACACATCTTCGCGGCGATTCGCAAAGGGCAGGCCAGGCGGTTGGGGCAACAGATAGGCGTCAAATCCCTGGTTTCTCGCCCGGCTGATCAAAGCCAGGATCACGGCATCATCAATCTGGTGCCCCTCTAAGCTGTTGAAATGCACCTCCGGCAGGGTCTGGGTATTGGTGAATTGCTGGTGGAACCTGACCCCATTGGCGCTGCTGAAGAATCGCCGGCGCTTTGAGATGTTGGGAATGTCACCGATCAGCATTTCCGCGCCCTCGGCCAGCAGTTCCAGCGACCGATCCAGGAAATCCCAAACGTTCCCTTCGACGAAGACGTAATGCAGCACGCTATACGTAAGAAGCACATCCACTTTCGAGGTGTAATCTGTGAAAAGAGGTTCGCACTGGGGGTAGTAGGCCGGAAACTTTTGAATGAAATCGTAGTCGGGTAGATGCGCGAGCATCTCTTCCGAATCCACGAGCAAGAGCTTATGACCTCGCTCGCGACAGAGGTTAATCAGCATATGGGGCAGTTCACTACAGCCGGGACCGACGTCGAGCACCACCTTCCCCCTCTCGTTCAGCAAAGGCAGATTCGCGACGATGCTCTGAAAAATGAGCCCCCCTTTGCCTTCCAGGTACGAATCGGGGCCCCCGATCTTCTCGTATTGGCTCAGGGAATCATCCTGGGCCATTCTTCGGAAATCGTCGAAACTTACCTTGGCAAATCTTCGATAACGGTCGTCGGTCAGACTCATTCCGTTCCCCTGGGAGGGTAGGTATTTCTCCCGATCGCAGCGAACCCACTCCGCCTATCGCGTTGATTCTACAGCCTCTTGAGGATAGGACGCAACATCTTTCCCATCACGGAGACCAATGTTGTCGGCAAAATTGTCTTCATTAATTCCTTGAATATCAAGAATCGCTCCCGGGCCATACCATCATGGACGGTATCAAAGAGCAATGGCTTTACGGAGCGCAAGACGCCCGAAATTCGTATGCGCCGGTGTACTTCATCCATACCGAGGACGGCGACTGCGACAAACATACTCACGGGTTGATCCACCCACTCCAATCCCGCAAGCCCCAGATAACGATCTTGCTCCGCTTTAAGGCGCTCGCGCCTAGACTGGACGGGGTCTTCGCAAGGGGCACTCAGGGCGTTTACGGCGGAATCAAGCCACTTCGTTTTCCAGGATGCGCCACAGTGTTCCTGCAAAACCGCGGCTCGTAAACGGCCCCCGAGTTCAGATCTTTTGCTTTCAGGCCATTGCAGCCATTGCAGCACTCCCGCTACATAGTCACTCTGATTGGGAGCCCCGGTCACTACGGAGTCCAGCGCCAGGTCGTCGAGCCAAAGCAGTGGCAGGTAAGAATTGTTCAATCTCTGGACCGGAAGGGCATGCCGTGCTGCATCCAAAACCGAAGTCAAAGATCCACAGGGAAAACAGTCTAAATAGACATCTGCGGCAGAGTAGTAGAGTTCCAGAATTCCTGGATCGACCACGACCCCGACGGGCCGGAACCTCCCCCCCGTCGACCGCTTCAATTCCCCCCATTGTTCCGACTCTGAAATGCCAACAGCGATAACGAGAACGCGAGGGTCCGCGTTACAGATGGATTGCATGGCCGCAGGGAAACTGTACCCGAGTGCAGGCCTAAACTTAAAAGGTTCGCCGATCGTGAGCGCGATGGGAGCGTCGACCGGCAGCCCAAGTTTTCTGCGCGCGTCGGCCTTGTCCCATAGGAAGGACCGGTCGTCGAGAAGCGGTATCGGAAGCAGGACCTTCCGCGGCGGTTCCGCGCGAAGACGCGAGGAGAGATCATGACCCGTGGGGCGTATATTAGCGATAACCCGCGCCACATCCATGCCGAGGGTAAACGCATGATCTGCATGGTTGAAGAATATCACCGGTCTTGGCTGATCGTAGAAAGCCAGGTTCGCCAGCGGATCATTGGGGTGGGTGTGCAAGACGATGACGTCGAATTCAAACGACTTGGCACGGATTTCCGCTGCAGTCTGCAACCAGGACGGCATCGGTGGCAGTTGGAACAGTTCTCCCCCATTTCTCTGGGCGGAACGAGTCAGCCAGGTGGGTAACGGCGTATCCCACTGCTTTGAAATCAGTATAGAATGATGCTCTGACGGCGCGTGCTGCGCACAAGTCTCAATCCAACGAGAGACCGCGCGCGTGTGCCCGCCCCTCTCGTACGCGGTGGTCATTACATGCAAAAAGCGATTTGGGGCCCCCGTTGCGGGGGAGGGGTTGGTGACCCGCTTCCCGTAGTTTCGCCCAATCTGCGAGAGGAGTTGCTCCATCTCATGGCAATAGAAAAAACCGGGATTTGACCGCCAGGCCACGGTTGCCCCATAACGGCACCACTCCACAGCCATCTCAGCTCTGCCACCTGCCGCCGCTTTTTTCGCGCAAGTAAGAGCGCGGTAGAACTCTCGTGAAGCCTCGCGTTGCAGTAGGACTCCCCGTCGCAGGTGAACATGATAATCTGGGCTTTGCTTTGTCTTTCCATGCGCGCTCATCCTCAGGCTATTCAACGCCTCGCTCCTCCCGCCTGCGGTCCTGTGGGTTAGCGGGCTTCGCCCTTGTGGACCTGACATACTTGACGAAATTGGGATACAACAGGCTGGACGCGTTCAAAAAGCTGGAATTCAATCGCACCTCGTAGTCACGGGCTTGTGAAAACGTATGTTACCCCAACTCCTCTCCCACTCGGATTTGGTTCCGTCTTGTCCCGGCGGAGGCAGAACCTCAAAATGTAGAACATCATCTGCGACGTCGAATTCGCGAAATCCCTCTCGTTCGTCGCCAGTTCCCACTCCCAGCGCAAACCGGTAAAGGCCCGGGGCTAGAGCGGGATTGGGGAGCTGCAACCGGTAGGCTGCCACCTCGCCCTCCTGAATCGAGTGAATCTGTGACCCAGCACAGCTACCCACAGGCGTCCCATCAACTGCGTAAATGGTCAGAAAAAAACGGAAGCTGCTAACTGCTCGGTTTCCACGAACGGTCATCCGCAAGCAAAGATCAGTATCGGCCGGCACGAGTTTTCCGGGAAAACCTTCAAGCTCCAAGGTCAGAAACTCCACCTGCATGCTCAAACCTGGAACGGCACGCGGAAGTCCTTCCACATTGTATACTTCCGTGTCGCGGTCCATTGCCCCAACCAGGTATTCCGTGATGGCTTGCTGGCTGGGGCCGATCGTCTTGATGCAACCCTTGTCCAGCACGATGACGGATTTGCACAGTAAAGCAATCGCCGCCATGCTGTGGCTCACAAACATTATCGTGCGGCCGTGTTTGGCTACGTCCCCCATCCTTCCCAGGCACTTCTTCTGGAAAGCCACATCCCCAACTGCCAGGACCTCGTCGACCAATAGTATTTCCGGTTCCAGGTGGGCGGCGACCGAGAACGCCAGGCGGACGTACATTCCGCTCGAGTAGTACTTTACCGGAGTATCGATAAACTTTTCAATTTCCGCGAAGGCAACAATTTCCTCGAACTTACGGTTGATCTCTCGCTTGCTCATTCCCAGGATGGCGCCGTTCAGATAGGTATTCTCGCGACCCGTGAGCTCCGGGTGGAACCCCGTGCCCACGTCAAGCAGGCTCCCCATGCGCCCTCTCACTCGCGCCCGCCCCTCCGTGGGCCTCGTAACTTGGCCCAGGATCTTGAGTAGGGTGCTCTTGCCTGCGCCGTTGCGGCCGATAATGCCGACCACCTCGCCCTGACGGACCTCGAATGAAACATCCTTGAGCGCCCAGATGTGGCAGGCATCGCCGTTGCGCGGAGGGGTTTTTTGCCGTCGGAAGATGCGAAGCGGGGCAGAAATGGCGCGGGCGAGCACGTCGCGCAAGGCGAGGTAAGGCTCGCGCTCACCGATGCGATAGCGCTTGCCCAGATTCTCGACTCGAATGACCACGTCACTCATCGGCTAGACCACGTCGGCGATGGTGCCTTCCATCTTTCGGAAAAAGGCCATGCCGCCCATAAGCACAATCAAAACGGCGCCCGCCGAGGCCGCCAGCACCAGACTTGGGGGTTGGCCGTTTCCGGTCAGCGCCCAACGGAATCCTTCGATGACCCCGGCCATAGGGTTCAGTCCATACAGCCATCGCCAGCGCGCGGGCACCAGCGCCGTCGGATACGCGACGGGTGAAACGAACATCCAGAATTGCACCAGGAAAGGCACGACGTAATGAACGTCTCGATAAATCGCATTGAGCGCCGAAAGCCACAACCCCACGCTGAGCGCTGTTGCCACCGCCAAAAGCAGGAAAAACGGAAACAGCAGGATCGCCTTGCCGGGGGTGATATGATAAAAGGGCATCATGCCCAGAAACACGACAAGGCCAATAGCAAAATCGAGAAGGCCCGAAACCACTGCCGAAAGCGGTAAAACGAGCCGGGGAAAGTAAACCTTGGTGATCACCTGCCGCTGCGTGACGACGCTGTCGGTGACGTTCTGCAGTGCCCCAGCGAAATACATCCAGGGCAGCAGAGCGCTAAGGTAGAAGATCGGATAAGGCAGTCCCCCGGACGGGATCTTGGCTAGGTGGCCGAAAAACAAGCTGAAAACCAACATTGTCATGAGGGGCTGGAAAACTGCCCAAGCTGCCCCAATCGCCGTCTGCTTATAGCGAATCTTGATGTCCCGCCACACGAAGAAATAAGCGAGCTCACGGAATTGCCAGAGTTCGCCGAGATTGACTTCCAGCCATCCCCTCGGAGGGGTAATGTCCATTACTGGGACATCTGTATGCGACGAGGACCCCAACCTGGTACTCACGGATGCGCGTACCTCTCCAACCTGGTCAGTCGGATTCTACTCGACTCACCTTACAAAGGTAACTCTTTTCCGGTGCAAAAGTCATTCTTCGGAATGACCTGGGGTATGGGGCGGCTGCCGCTGGCAATTCCGTCTAAGCTGGCTGCGAACCGAGAGTGGTGCCACGCACCCTTCCTCACGGCCTGTCGTCTTCACCTTCCCTCGTTCGGGCCTTCATAGAATTCTCTGCAAAAGCGAGCGCAGCCCCCGCTTTGCACGTCTTCGGCTAGAAGGCCGTCCCCCTCCGGATGTCAGGGAATTTCCTGGATTTCTGCCCCTGAATCAATCACGAACCGAGCGATGGATGTGTCAGCGAGTGATAGAAAGCCTTTGAGCCAAGGCCAAGAATCACCGAGCTCTTCCCGCGGATTCTCAATGATGCGGACGCGCAGGCCCTCCGCGCGCATACGCTCCAGCCGGCGGTGCTACTTTCGAAGTGTGTGTCGCGCCGGCGGGGAAAGCCTGGTTACCATCCGGGACCAGGGAGCGTCATTCGGCAGATAAGGACGGCGTTCCTCTTCGGGCAATTGGTGGCCTCATGCGCCAAGCCCTGATTCCAAGCTCGGAAGAAGCCAAAGGTCATCAAGACATTGGGCATTACTGCGGTATTGCTCAGCCGGTTCCAATCTTCTTCGAGGCTTGCCAGTTCGTCGTCGGTGGTTACTACCTGGACAGAAAAACGTGAAATCGGTTTGACGGAGAATGAATCGAAGGGCGGATCTGACTTAGAACCGCCGGGCAGGCTTCCAAACAGCGGAGTAAACGTTCATATTGGCTTTGCCATCTGGAGGCAATTGCCCTGAGCCACTCGATGACCGGCCTCGGATCGGGCACGAAATCCTCTATCTTCAAAATTATATGCCAATGCGTCGAGGGGTCTCAACAAGAATAGGGCAGAGGCGAAGCCGTGAGCAGGCTAGGCCTTCGGAATTTCCTTCTACTACAAGGACTTCGGCAGAAGGACAGCTTGGACGGGGAACATTGGGATCAGTAGAAACGATGGATGACCTGCGAGGAACTCGGCCACTGCGCGGTTCACGCCCGGGGTTTCAGTATGGCCGAAATCATCGATAACAATTAATCCCCGGGGCGCAAGGCGCGGCGCGAGGTACTCAAGACTTCTTCTTGTGGCATCGTAAATATCTACGTCTAAGTGGCAAAACGCAATGTCGCGAAGCTCTAAGCTTTCTGCTTCGGCAGGGAAAAAACCCTGAATTACCTTTGCGTTGGGTTTAGAGGAAAGCAGTTCTACGACCGATTCAAATCGCGTATTGGTGAAATCGTTGGGTTTGAAACATTTGTCTAGGTCGGTCATATTCTCGAAGCCGCCTTTTTCAAATGGATCAAAGCAATAGAAGGTGGCATCGCGATGCGCAATGGCGTTACAGATATGGAGAGCGGTTCCGCCTTGGAAAGAGCCAATCTCAAGGAAAATCCCCGGGCCGGCAAGCCGTGCCAAATTCCACAGGTTCGCCAGCCTGGCAACATCAAGGCATGTGTGCTTTCTTACCTGTGCCACAGAACTTTTGAATTCCGGGTCGAACAGGATGTTAACGTATTCGGCATCGATACCCGGGGTCAACAGCTCTTTACGGGTTTCGTCCAGACGATCTCTATGAAAAATGGCGAGTAGAACTCCCTTGAGGCCAGACCAAACATACGTGATCTCCCATTTTCTGGGACTTGCCTTCCAGTGCGAGAGATACTTCCTGAGGATGCCTAACATTTGCCATTTTCCTCGTTCACTACCGCGTCTACTTCATGGCCTCGATGGTGCCACGGAATTTGCACTTCCTCGCCGTGAGGGAGAGCGACCAAACATGGCAGCGGTCACGCAAAAAGTCAACCTGTGAAGAGAGTGTCAGCTCGGGCGGTCAAAGTGAAGATAGCCGCCCCGGCTAGTATCAGCACGGAAGATGCAGGACTCCTCAGAAACGAAGCCTTGAGGCGCAATTCACAAATTGTATTCGCACGCGTCTTCTACGGATGCACCAGGTGCAACTCCAACCCCGGCAGCTCCACCACATTCAGAGAGTAGTATCAGTTGAAGGTGGCTTCCACCGCCACCTTCGGCGACCGGGGAATCGTGCGGAGATGCTCCTGCAGCGTGACCCGATCCCTGCTGAGCTTCCTCTGCTCGCGCTCCTGACCGTCCGCTTCCAATACGCTCACCCAATAACTCCTTTTGTGTACGTCGACTCCGAGATATAAGTACTAGGGGGCCCTCCTTCAAGTTGAATTGAGCCTTCTGACAACCCCATCCTATTCGATCCGAGTCTCCCCCTTCATAGCATCAAGGCCCTGCTGCGGGATGGCGACTCATGTGCGTTGGGTGGTCGAGTTTGGACAGTCCCACCTTGTGTGCTAATATATATATTGGCGTCAGACTTTTTGGAAGCCCTTCTTTCCAAACACGTTCGGAAACGGTGTAAGTCCGTGGCCTAATGCTCGCAGCGGCGCCCGCAGAGATCCGCCGCCCAGGTGTGAGGTGAGCTAGTGCAGGCGGCGAGGCCAGCACAAGGATAGGCGTACCTCCCACGGGAGACTATGCCTGGCATGGGGGCGTCAGAAGTGATCGCCGAGCCATGGAACCTAGGACCGATCCTTCTGTTTGGAAGTCCCAACCCTGGATGGCAAGAGCCGGTCGTGCTGCCGGTCGGATGGATACTTGAACCCACTGCCCAGAGGCAATGCCGGGGCTTCCCTTCCTACCGATGAGTAGCAATCCGCGAATTTCGGTGGTGATCGCGACGAACAATCGTCGCAAGATGTTGCTGCGCAGCCTGCAAACCATTTTCGAGCAGGACATTGCGCCGGAACTCTACGAAGTCATTGTGGTGGTGGACGGTTCGACCGACGGCACCGCGGAGGCGCTGCGGGAGCTTCGCCCGCCCTGCGCGTTGCGCGTGCTGGAACGTCCGCACGGAGGGATCTCCCCAGCGCGAAATGACGGCATCCGGGCCACTCGGGGAGAGATCATTCTGATCCTCGATGACGACATCCTGTGCGAGCCCGACGTGCTTCGGCAGCACCTCGCCGCACACGAGAATTCCCGGCCTCAGGTCGTCTTCGGTCCTTTCCCGGTTTCGCCGGAGAGTCCCATGACGCTGGCAGCCGACTGCCTCCGCCAAGGCGCGGAAGAGTGGTTGGACAGCTTTGCAAAGGACCCACGGCTCCGTTGGCCTCGTGACGCGGCGGTTGAGCCGAACACCTCCATCCACCGGACCGTCCTACACGAGTTCGGGGCTTTCGACGAATCCATTCCCTACCAGCGGGAAGATTCTGAAATCGGCATGCGCTTATGGAAGAAGGGCGTACCCTTTCGCTACCTCCCAACGGCTGTCGCTCACCACGTGGTAGTTAAGAAGACGTGGGACATGGTTTCCCGGGACGCGCCGCTCTTCGGCAAGAACGATCTGCGCTTGGCGCGCAAGATCCCGGAGTACCGCCCCTTTTCGGTTCCGGCACGAATGGCGCAGGGGCCGTGGGGGATGCGAGCCCTGCGCCGGTTCGTTGCCGCCCTGCCCTTCTCGCCGACAAGCCTTTTCTGCGGATTAATCTGGCCTTTCGAAAAGCTGAGAAGATTCGAATTCTTTCGACGCTGGGGAGTAAAGCTCCTCAAGTACGGATCGAGCGCCGTGTATTTTCGTTCCGCCGCCCGAGCCGTGGGCTCCTGGAGCGAACTGCGGCACGAGTTCGGCATGCGGCTGCCCGTTTTCATGTACCACCACATTGGCGAGAATCCGCGGGTATGCGTTTCGGGTCTGTCCATCCCGGCGGACGTCTTCGAACGGCAAATCCGCTGGCTGGCACGCCATGGCTATACGACCATCCGAGTCACTGACTGGGCGGCCTGGATACGCGAAGGCAAACCCCTGCCCGAGAAACCCCTCCTGCTCACCTTCGACGACGCTTACGCCGACACGGCCCGGTACGCCCTGCCCGTATTACAGCGCTATGGATTCAGTGGTGTGGTGTTCGTCGTCACCAGCCTGATCGGCCAGACCAATGCATGGGATGAGGCGGTGGGACGTCCCTCCCTGCGCATCATGACGGCCGAGGAGATCCGCCACTGGGCCCGGCACGGCATGGAGTTTGGAGCCCACACGCGCACCCACCCTGATCTGACACAGGTTTCCCCTCAGCAACTGGAGGAGGAGATTGCAGGGAGCAGCGCTGACCTCGGTGAGCTTCTGCAAGCCCGCGTCACATCCTTCGCTTATCCTTACGGGTTCTTCAACGCCGCCGTGCAGCAGGCAGTAAGCAAAGTCTTTGATCTCTCATTCACAACTGAGGAGGGCCTCAACACCTTGGGAACTGACCCTCACGGTCAGTTCCGCGTGCCTGTGTGGCCGAAGGACCCGCTGGTAAAGCTCGGGTGGCGGGCGAGATTAGGATATGACCCCGTGCTGCGCCTTCGGACCCGCTTTCGCCCTTGGGTCCGCCACTTAATCATCTAAGCGTTCTTCGGCTCGGCGGAAAAGAATAACTCTCCACGTGCAGAATGACCCCGCCGCTGCGACCAAGGCAGACGTGCGACGGGAAAGAGGGCGCATCGGCGCGGCTGCGCAGCATCCGCACCTGCCATTGATTCCCCATGCCCCACGAGATTCTCCACATTCTGGGCACGGCGCAGCCTGAGGGCACAGGTATGGCCCGGATTGTGGAAATGCTGGCGCGCGGGCTCGACCCCGGACGGTTCCGCTTTCACGCCTGGTTTCTGGCTGGAGAGGGACCTCTCGTGGGCATGCTGGAGCGAGCTGGTGTGCGGGCGAGCGCCCTCAACTGGTGGCGAGGCGGGCGCGATCCCGCCGGAGCTTGGAGGTTCTGGCGCCGCCTGCGCCCGCAGAAATTCCAGATCGTCCAGTTGCACTTCGGCGGAAGGTCTGTCTGCTCGCTCGCGCGCGCAGCGACGGGCGCCAGGATCATCAGGCACTTGCACGGCCGGATTCTGGAGCCGCACGGCCTCAGCCCTGTTTATTTCTCCGCCCGAGGCGCCGACATCGTGGTTGCGGTCTCACGAGCGGTGGCATGTCGAGTCGTGGACGGCCCCGCGCGTGTAATCTATGCAGGTGTGGCCGTCCCACCAGGAGACCCACCCGTCCTGCGCCGTCGTGACACTTCCGAAGTTATCCTCGGGACTGCGGGGCGGCTGGTGGAACTGAAAGGCCTGGAGTACTTGCTGAATGCAGCGGCCGCGCTTCGACGTGAATTCCCAAGTCTGCGGGTGGAGATTGCCGGGTCGGGTCCACAGCGCGTCAAGCTGGAGCAGACGGTTGCCCAGCTCGGCCTTGGCGGGCACGTCGAGTTCCTGGGTTGGGTTCACGACCTCCGTTCTGCTCTAGCCCGTTGGGACGTGTTTGTGATGCCTTCTCTCGAAGAAGGCTTTCCGATTGCCGCTCTCGATGCCATGGCGGCAGGTCTGCCCGTCGTCGCGACGCCGGTGGGTGGAGTGCCGGAGCTGATCGAAGATGGGAAGACGGGCTGGCTCGTCCCGTCCCGCGATGCCGAAGCCTTGGCCTCGCGCCTCCGCCTCTTGCTGTGCAACCCCGAGCTGCGGATAAGTGTGGGGGCAGCCGCGCATGCCCACGTGCGCGACCATTTCAACGCCGCGCAGATGACGGGAAATTTCGCCAGGCTCTACGACGAACTCCTGGGCGAAACCAGGACGTGAGCCCTGGAGCGTGGCGAGAAGAAATCTTGCAGGGCCATTCTTTTGGCAGCCGCAATCACCCTGCCAGACGGCCTGCAGCGCTCGGCGCAGGTCAGGTAGGTCACGAAGAAAGAACCAATGGCAGCCCCTGGCGAACTGTTCAGACAGGCGAGCATCATCATCTGTACGGTTGACCGCCTGACGGACCTCGAGCGATGTTTGGAATCTTTGCGGCCTTTCCGGGCGGCTGTGGCGGAAATCCTCGTCGTCAACAATGGCCCGCACCTCGCGGGAGTGGAGGAAATCGCCAAGCGCAACGAAGCACGAGTCACGACGGAGGCGCGCCGCGGGGTCAGCTGCGCCCGCAATGCTGGAATCCGCGCCGCCGCCGGGACCATCCTGGCCTTCCTCGACGACGATTCCGTAGCAGACCCGAACTGGATTCCTCACCTGCTGGCGCCTTTCCGGGACCCCCAAGTGCTCGCTGTCGTGGGGAGCATCTGGGCGCAAACACTCGCCGACCCAGTCAGCCAAGCCTTCGACCGCCTTCATCGCGCCCACCTCCCCGATTCGCCCCTTATCCTGGAGACCCCGCGCGAGCCGCACTCCTTCCCTCTCCGCCAGGCTCTGGTGGGTAATGCCAACATGGCGATCCGCCGCGAAGCCTTCGAGCGCTTCGGGTATTTCGACGAACGCTTTGGCCGGGGAACGCGCATCGGTTCCGGCGAAGAACCGGACCTGCTCCTCGCGCTGCTGCGTGGCGGTGGCAAAGTCGTCCTCGATCCGGGGGCCCGCATCTTTCATCGCCACTCCACCGAATGGCAGGCCTTTCGACGCGGAGCTTTCCTGTCGGGCTGCGCGCACACCGCCATCCTCACGAAGTATTTCCTGCAAGAACCCTCCCTGCGAGGTTCCATCCTTCGCTACGCCACTCTGCGAATCCTGGGCCGCAAAGAGCCGGCATCGCCCATATCCAGCCAGGCCCGGATTCCGCGCCTTCCTTTCCTCTTCGGCAGCTTCTACGGCCCACTCGCGTTTCTCCTCTCGAGGAGAAAGTAGCGGCCTGTCGTGAGCGCCGAGCCGCTGGTCCACGCGGGAAATTCGCACCTGCCCTCTCGTCACGCCCGCAATCTGGTTCGGCGGTTTCCGCTCGTGGTACACTGCCTGCTGCATCAACCCGGAGGACCATCTTGGCTCTCTATCTCGTCACCGGTGGCGCAGGTTTCATCGGTTCACACATTGTGGAAGAACTCGTTCAGCGCCGGGAACGCGTGCGCGTGCTCGACAACCTCTCGAGTGGACGAAGAGAGAATCTCGCCTCGGTCCAGGACAAGGTCGACTTCCGAGAAGGCGATATTCGCGATCTGGAAGCGATCCGGCCCGTTCTTGAAGGTGTCGATTATGTGATCCACCTCGCCGCGTTGCCCTCGGTGGCGCGATCAATTGAGGACCCAGTGCCGACGACCCTCGTCAATCTAAACGGCACGCTCCACGTTCTACTTGCCGCCCGCGACGCGCGGGCGAAGCGCGTGGTCACAGCGGCCACCGCCGCCGCGTACGGCGATAATCCCAGCTTGCCGCGAGTGGAGACGCAAATGCCGCAACCCCTCTCGCCTTATGCGCTCACCAAGCTGGCGGGTGAATACTACGGCCAGATTTTTCACCGGATTTTCGGCCTGGAAGTTGTCGCGCTCCGCTATTTCAACATTTTTGGTCCCCGGCAAAATCCCCAATCTCCTTACACCGGTGTGCTTTCCAAGTTCATCGTCGCCTACCTGCGCGGGCAGACACCCACCGTGTTTGGGGACGGCGAGCAGTCCCGCGATTTTACTTTCGTCACGGATGTGGTCGCTGCCACGCTACACGCCTGCCTTGCCCCCGCCGCGCCCGGCAAGGTCATCAACGTGGGCACCGGCAAAGGTTCCACTTTGAACCAGGTCCTTGCCCTCCTCGATCAGATCCTCGGCGTCCAGGTGACACCTCAATACGCTCCGCCCCGCGCGGGAGACGTCCGGCACTCGACCGCCGACATTTCCCTGGCCCGCACGACTCTCGGCTATGAACCTCGCGTCTCTCTTGAAGACGGCCTGCGCCACACGGTCGCGTGGCTGCGTACGGCTTTGAGCTGATTCGAACGCCACGCGGCAAGCTGGGGCGCCGCGCAGACGTGCCCGTGCGAAAACCTCCCGCCGGTCCCGCCTCTGCCGAGCGCGTCCCGGAGCAAGGTCCATCGCAAGGCCCCAAAATCTGTGAAATCCATTAGAATGGTAGCTACTCGCTGGGAAGTGGGAGGACCTTCGTGATTCGCCAACGGTTTCTCGATTACTGCCAAGGTCTCAAGCAGGCGCTCGACGCCGTCTCCGCCGACGCCGTGGAAGAGTTCGTCCAACTCCTGGAGCGAGCCTGCCGGGAGGGCCGCCAGGTGTTCCTGATGGGCAATGGCGGAAGCGGCAGCACCGCCTCCCACGTGGCTTGCGATTTGAACAAAGGGGTGTCTTTCGGCCGGCAGCAGCGTTTTCGCGCGATTTGCCTGAATGATAGCCTTCCGACTGTGATGGCTTACGCGAATGATGTTTCCTACGAAGATATTTTCGTCGAACCGCTGAAGAACTTCCTTCGCCCGGGCGATGTGGTGATTGCCCTTTCCGGCAGTGGGAATTCTGCGAACGTCCTGAAAGCCATTGATTACGCCAACCAGCAGGGGGCGTTCACGGTTGGGCTTTCCGGCTACGATGGCGGGAAGCTCGCGCGCCTGGTGCGCCTGCCGCTGGTGGTGCCGGTGCACGACATGCAAAAAGCCGAGGAAGTTCACCTGACGATCTTCCATGTGGCCATGCAAACCCTCTGCGCGCGAATCGAAGCTCCTGCCGCGGCGCCCTCCGATCCCGTGCAGTAACGCGGTACTGCACGCTCGAGCGGGAGCAACCTGATGCCGACCCGACATGCCTAGTGAACTACAACCGAGCGCTTCGCTTTCGGCTTCTCACGGCGGGTTAGGCATGACTCTGCCCGAACCCTCGACCTCCCCCATCCCGAAGGGCGCCGCATGAAAATCGCCATTCTCGGGTTCACCGCCACGTCTTACGGCCGTCTCACGTACCTGAAGAATTTCCTCCCCCAAATGGCGCAACTTGATGCCTCCAATCTCTACGAGGTCTTTCTTCCGGCTGAGCGCGCCAGTGACCTGGAGGTGCGGCAGCCGAATTTCCGAATTCACCTCAGCCGTATCGTGCCGCGCTCCGGAGCGTTGCGCGTTCTGTGGGAGCAGTTGGTTCTACCCTGGATTCTATGGTCGAAGCGGACGGATGCTGTTTACACCGCCCACAACATGGCCATTCTCCTGTCACCGATTCCCAGCATCATCGCCATTCAGAATGTTGAGCCTTTCTTCGCGAACAAATTCCCCAACGCGCTTCGGCTGCGGCCGCGGCTCTGGCTCCTCCGCTTTCTGACGGTCCTCTCGCTCCACAGGAGCCGGAAGATCATTGCTGTCTCCGAGTGGGAGAGAGATTTCCTGGTCGAGCGCTTTCACCTTCCGCACAGCAAAATCCTGGTCACCTACCACGGCGTGACGGAGGGCTTTCACCCTCCCACGCAAGACTCCGCTGCCGTGTTGCGCGAGCGCCTGGGCCTGGAGCAACCTTACATTCTCTGCGTGACGCGCTTGGCGGGTTACGGTAACTTGCTGAATCTGGCGAAGGCCTACGCTTCCTTGGTCAAGCAGGGCAAGGTCGCGATGCCGCTGGTCGTTCCCGGCGGTGTGTGGGACTCCCGATATATGGGCCGGGTCAGAAAACTCCTCGCGCACGAGGGCTGCGCGGGTCAGGTGAGATTCCTCGGCTACGTCCCGCACCAGCATATGCCGTTGCTTTTCGGAAACGCGGAATGCTTCGTCTTCCCCTCCCTGCTCGAAGCGTGCGGCAACGTGCTGATTGAAGCCCTCGCCTGCGGAACACCCATTCTCTGTTGCCAGCGCCGTCCCATGACCGATATCTGTGGCGACGCCGCGGTCTTCTTTGACGGGGAAGATCCCGGCGATATTGCCGATAAGATCTCACAGGTGCTTTCGGATCGGTCTTTGCGGGACGTGCTCTCGCGTCGTGGTGTGGCGCGCGCGGCGCAATTCTCCTGGCGCCAAGTCGCGGAAAAAGTGCACAAGGTCTTCGAGCAACTCAACCCCGTGTCCAACGCCGCAAACAGCGGCGCCGCGGCCATTCACCCGGAAAGGAGTCCCTGACTGCGGCCGGTCGTTCCAGGGTCGGGCCAGCAGAATCCCCCTTGCGCCTCTTGATCCTCAGCATTCAGTTCGCCCCCGAGATCACAAGCAACGCCGCCGTGATTACGGGCCTCGCCCAGGCGCTGGCCGCGCGCGGCCACCAGGTGACGGTACTCGCGGGCACCCCCCACTACCGGCTTCCCCACGTCCCTGCCGGCTATCTGTTCCGGCCTTTCCGGCGCGAATCCCGGGGGGGCGTGAAGATCGTGCGGTGCTGGGCTTTCCCGAAATCCGACGGTAAGGTCTCGAAGCTCCTGAACTATGTCAGCTTCACGCTGACCAGCTTTCTCGCCAGCTTGTTCACTTGGCGCCCGGGCGCAATGCTCGTGGTGTCGCCGCCCTTCTGGCTGGGATTCAATGCCCTTCTCCTAAAAGCCCTCCGCCGCTGCCCCGTGATTTACAACGCCCAGGATCTTTTCCCGGAGGCTTACCTCGCCAGCGGCGAAGTCCGTGCCGGTAGGCTCACGCACGCCATGAGCTGCCTGATGACTCGCATCTACCGGCGCTGTGACCGAATCACCGTGATCACGGATTCTTTTGCCGATGCCATCGCCGCCAAGGGCATCGACCCTCGGAAGATCGTGAGCATTCCCAATTTCGTTGACACCTCGGCCATCGCGCCCCTGCCCCGTAGCAATTCCTTCAGCCGCCGCTGGGGGCTCGATGACAAGTTTGTGGTCATGTACGCGGGCAACATCGGTTACACTCATGGAACGGAGCTGCTGGTCGAGGCCGCGGAGAAGCTGGCCCCTCTCGAAAACGTCCGGTTTCTGGTTATTGGCGGGGGATCAAAGCAGGCGGACTTGGAGCGTCTGGCGCGCGAGCGTCGCCTAGCCAATATGCAGTTTCTGCCGACGCAACCCAGCGAGTTGCTCCCCGAAATGCTGGCTAGCGCCGATGTCTTCGTCCTGACCACCAAGCCGGGCGTCGGCAAGACCTCGTTTCCCGGCCGCATTTATAGCTTTTTGCTTGCCGCGCGCCCCGTCATTGCCAGTGTTGACCGCGACTCCGACCTAGCACAGCTCCTGTGCGAAGCGGGCGCCGGCATCGTTACCGCGCCGGGCAACGCGGGAGATTTCAGCCAAGCCCTCGCGACCCTGTACCATGACGCCTCCGCCCGCGAACGCCTCGCACAAAAGGGGAGAGAATTCATGGAACACCACTACTCCCCGAATGCGGTGGTCGAGCAATACGACGAACTGCTGAAACGATTGGTCGCCCGCTGAAGGAGATCCTCGCAGACCTATGAGGGCTTCGCTACAAGTCAGAACTAAGCTCGCCCTCCTCGCCGGAGACCTCGTTCTCCTGACCGTCTCTCTGGCTGTCGGCACTTACATCCGCCTCGGCGAGGCGCTGCTTGTCTACGAGGAATACGGCCTCGCCACTGCCCTCTGCCTTATGGTTTACCCGCTCAGTCTCTACCTCACCCGCGCCTACGAAGTGCAGCCCGAAGCGAGTCCCACGGAGAACCTGCGCCGGCCTCTCCTCGGTTTATTGTTTGCGGCGACCGCAACTTCCTTTTTCTTCTTCTTCGCGCCGAACTATCGTTTCGGCCGCGGGATCTTTGCGATCGCCAACGCCCTCTTCGTCTTCTTCCTGGTGGTGTGGCGCATGTGGTTCTTCCTGCGCCTGCGCCGCCGAAGCCTGGCCGTCCTCATCATGGGCAACCCGACCGAAGCAGGGACGGCCCGCCAGTTGATCCAGGAATTCTCGCCCTCCTCGAGGATCCGCACTTGGTTCCCGGGGCCGGATCCGCCGGGTACGCCGGCCAACCTCGAACCCAACGGAGCTCCCGGCGCCACAGAAGACCTGGATCTCCTCATCCTGGCCGGTGCATCGCTCGATCAGGCCACGATACGCAAGGCCGCCGCCTTTCGCCTGCAGGGAGTGTTGGTTTGGGACCTGCCGCGCCTCTTCACGGAATTCGCGGAGCGCCTCCCCGCGCAGTATCTCGACGAGCGCTGGCTGGCCACCGCCGAAGGTTTCCACTCCCTCAACGAACAAAGCTTTCAGGTCATTAAACGGCTCGTGGATATCACTCTGGCTTTGGGGGGCTTGATACTGGCTTCGCCCCTCCTTCTCGTGGCGGCAGTCCTCATCAAGCTCCAAGACGGCGGCGCGGTGATCTACTCCCAGGAAAGAGTTGGCCAGCGGGGAGAAACCTTCCGCGTTCACAAGCTGCGAACTATGGTGGGCGATGCAGAGGAGGATACCGGCCCGGTATGGGCTGCGCCCGGGGACCTACGCGTCACCCGCGTTGGACGCTGGCTGCGCAAGCTCCGCATTGATGAGATCCCACAGATGTGGAACGCCCTCAAGGGCGAAATGAGCTTCGTCGGCCCTCGCCCCGAGCGGCCGGTTTTCGTCGCCGCCCTCCAGCGCAAGTACGCCGTCTACGCGCTGCGCCACCTGCTTCGACCCGGCATCACCGGCTGGGCGCAGATCTGCTGCCCCTACGCCGCCAGCGAAGAAGACACCCTTCTCAAACTTGAATATGACCTTTACTACCTTCAAAATGCTTCCCTGCTGTTCGATCTGCGGATTATGTTGAAGACCATTTCCACCGTCATCTCCGCCTCGGGCTCGCGCTAGCGCTCGCTTGCGAGAAAGAGTCTCCCTCCGAGGGTCGGAAGGGCGGGGCTTTACAGGCTGCGGAAAAACGCTTCCCTGCTGTCATCCTGAGCGAAGCGAAGAATCGCGCCCTGTGCATTTTCATGACCGCGCGAAATTCTTCGTCGCTGGAGTTTACCCTGAGCGCAGCGAAGGGGCTCCTCAGAATGACAGCGCCCACGGGTTTCTCCGCAGTCTGTAAAGCCCCGCCCTTCCTCCTCCGCGGTGAGAAATTTGGATTAGGCAGGCAGGTCAGAGTGGAATCCGGAGAGAACACCTGGCTTCAATCTGATTCCCATTCGGCCACGTCCCCTCCGAGCACCCCACTTGCTTCCAGACTCACTTCTCGGGATCGTAGTCATGGGTCTTCCGACGGGCTCTCGAGACGCCAGAAGGCTTATGACGCTTGGCGATCTGCTGGCTGCTCAAGTCGTGCACCATCTCGACGAGCGCCATCACGTTCTCGTAAGGCGTATCGGGCAGCAGGCCATGGCCAAGATTGAAGATGTGGCCCGTGCGGCACGCAGCCTGATCCAGGATGCGCTGCGCGCGCCTACGGATGAAATCCTGGTGCGCGTAAAGCACGACGGGATCGAGGTTCCCCTGCACGCCCACACCGCCTCCCAGCCGCTGCCAAGCCTCGTCGAGCTCCACATGCGAGTCGATGCCGATGATGTCGCCGCCCGCGTCGCGCATGGCTTCGAGCAGCATCGCGGTTCCCGTTCCAAAGTGGATAATCGGCGTTCCGGCCTTAACCGCCTGCAGCATCATCCGCGTATAGGGAAGGACGTAGTCACGGTAGTCCGCGGGTCCGAGGCAGCCGACCCAGGTGTCGAAGACCTGGACGGCTTGCACGCCGGCGTCGATCTGGCCGTTAAGGTACTTGGCCAAGCTGCGTGCCAAGTGCTCCATCAGCGCGCGCCACGCGCCCGCGTCACGGTACATCAGGGCCTTCGTGTGCCGGTAGTTCTTGGACCCCCTACCCTCAATAAGGTAAGAAGCCAGCGTAAAGGGGCAGGCGGCAAATCCGATGAGTGGAATCTTCCGATCCAGATCCGCGCGTGTTTGCCGGATAGCGTCATAGAGATAGCCCAGCGATTGTTCCGGGTCCACTTCGTGCAGGCCGTCGACGTCCACAGGCTCACGCAGCCTGGGGCTGACAACCGGCCCCTCCCCCTTGTCGTATTCCAGATGCAATCCCAACGGCTCAACAATCAGCAGGAGGTCGGCAAAGATAATCGCGGCATCCACGCCGAGTTTCTCCGCTGCGGTAACGGTGACTTCCGAAACCAGGCCAGGATTCTTGCAAAGTTCCAGGAAGGGCACCCGGGCGCGCAAATCTCGATACTCTTTCATGTAGCGGCCCGCCTGGCGCATCAGCCAGACGGGGGTGGCATCGACGGGGTCAAAACGGCACGCCTTCATGAAGCGCGAGTCTTCCCATGCCGCGCGCTCAACTCCTCGGCCGACTTCCGCGGGCTGACCCGCCTCTGCCACCACGGTGATCGGGCGTGAACGCAGATCTGCTGACTTCTGACTCCTGACTCTTGACTTCTTCTTCAGGATTTCCTTACCGGCGTCGGCGGCTGTTGGCTCAGTCATGTTCATCGCTCTCCCGGCAAAGGGGTAATAAACCGCCCAGTCCGGCCAGCGGATGGCGGAATCGACTCCCCACTCGCGTACCGGTTCTCGGCCTATTTACTTAGGCAAAAACACTGCACGGAAACACAGATTCAAAATATGCCTGAAGGGGTGGCAGCCGTCAACGCAAACTCGGTTACCAGGTGAAATTAAGGCGGAACCTCACATCGAGCCTTTTTTCTTTTTTCAATATCTTGATCAGAAAAACATGCTAGGATGCCCTAGCAATTTGGTAGTTCGGCTGTGTCTCGCATCAGCCATCCGAGCAAGATGGATGTCCGCTTTCGCGACCCGCGGCATGACGGCGGATTTTGGGGCCCACCCGCCGTTTCTGTATCGCAAATTGCTTGTCCAGGAAGGGACATGGTCAGGAAGCGACAAGAAACAATCAAGTGGTCTCTCGCTTCCAAGGGCACCGGGTATCGCCCGTTTCAGCAATCTGCGGACGCAAGGTTCGAGGTCCGCGAGGGTCCCAAGGGTCTGCAAGCAGAAAAAGTCGAGCGCATCTAAAAGGCGAAGGCGCCCCATCGAGGACGCCTCTCGATCTGGAGAATCTCATGCCGCAAAAGTTGTTCGTGGGCAATCTTCCCCACGAGGTGACAGATACCGAACTCCACGAGTTCGTCAGTAGTGCGGGCTTTCAGGCAACTTCAGCCGTAGTCGTTCGCGATAAGATGACAGGCCAATCGCGAGGCTTCGGGTTTGTCGAATTGGCTGATGGCGAGGACCTGCAGCGGGCCATCACTGGCCTCAATGGGCAATCGTTGCAGGGCCGCCGGTTGACCGTTAACGAAGCGCGTCCGCAGCGCACCGACTTCGGTGGGCGTCCCCACGGCGGGGGCGGGGGCGGCGGCGGAGGCCATTACCGCGGACGTCCGGGCGGCGGTCGCCGCCGAGACTACTAACTGTAAATCTGCGCAGATCGGAAGGCGCGTGAAACGCCCTTCGCGCTTCATGGTTGTGGTGTCGCCGGCGGAGTGACTTCCGTGTCAATGCATAAACCTCCGCTGCAACCGGCGCGACCCTGGCGCGAATAACGTCCGATCTTCTCCGTCTTGGCCTATTCGGATCCCACCAGCCGGCGGTAAACGTACCGAACCTGTTGTTGTGTCTCGGAGAGTTTCAAGGCGAGTGTCTGCTCGTCAGGAACCAGCTTCCAGTGGCGCGCCACACTTTCCGCGGCCTCGGCCTGCCCCAGGTGTTCGGGCAACCCATTGGGCGCCTTCCCGGTGATCAGCCGAATGATGTGGTCCACCGAGCGCAAGAATCCGGCGCCTGCCGTCAAGATCTCGGCATCCTCAGGAGAAATGCCACTCGCAGCGCGCAAGGCCACGATTTGCTCCGCCATGTTGGCCCCGGGCAAGGTCGCCACGCGGTTCCGCAGCCGCAAGTAGGAAACGGCAAAATCCACATCGTAATAGCCACCCGGCGCCGTTTTGGTGTTGCTGCTCGGAGCCTGGACCTCCCGTTCCAGCCGCCGCCGCATCTGGTGAAGCTGGCCTTCAAAATCACGGTAAGCACCCAAGCGACCGAAAATCGTCGCCTGGAGCCGACTCGCTGTCTCCTGCCCCAGTTGCGGGTTTCCCGCCAGGGCATAGGCCTTCAGGTAAGTAAGCAATTCCCAGGCTTGTGCATTTTCTGCGACGTAGTTGAGCAGCGCGTCCACCGTTACCACCAATTCACCTTCTTGACCGCGCGGCCGCAGACGTGTATCCACCGCGAACAGGGTGCCATCGCGAGTGTAACTCGAAAGAACCTCAATGGTCTTTTCTGCGACACGCGTCCAGTATCCCAACTCGTCTCTTCGCGCCTCAGACCCAGCCACAAATACCAGATCGGCGTCCGACGCCAGATCAAACTCATTTAGCCCCAACCGGCCCATCCCCAGCACGACGAATGGCCAATGGTCAGCCTCGCTGGCCAGTGTGTCGTGACTCAAGGCACTCCGCGCAATCACCAGCGCACTCGCAATGGAACGCGCGGCGTTGACCGACCAACGCTTCAACATCGGGAATGCCGAGCCGCCCGCAGCCAGGTCCGTCGTGCCCAGCTCCAGGACCCGGGCACGGTAGTGGCGGCGCAGCAGGGCCATCTTCTCGCGCAACTCCAGCCCTGATTCCGCGACCCAGAGATAAGCTTCGGGGGCTGAGCTGCGCTCCAGACCCATCTCCAACTGCTCTGCCGCCGCACCGTCGGGTGGCGCCGGTAGTACGGAATCCAGGTTCTCCAGATCCTCAGGATGGTGAACAAGAAGTTCTGTCAGGTATTCACTGGCGCCTGCCACTTCGATCGCGCGCCGCAGGCAGGCTGGCTTCGCGCGCGCCGGGGCAAATCGCTCCGATGAGCTCACCATCGCCGCGAGCAAGCGAGTCGCATTCCTCCGCGCGCGATCGGGCAGTTCAGCTTCACGCACCAGACGCGCTACTTCCGGCGCCTGGACCTCCAGAAAACTTAACAGCGACTCGAAGGACTGGTGCCCAAGGTCAGGCAAGAGGGTAGGAGCCGGTTTCAGTTCGAAAGCCGTTCCAGGCTCGGCAGCGTCGCCGGGATGGATCACGCGCTGGTAGATCTCGTCGACACGCGCGAAGGCTTGGCGAACATTGCATACCAGCACCTCACCCGGACGGTCGCCCGGCCCCAGTTCCACACCGGTCCGCCGTGCCAGCCGATCAAGTGCCCGGGCGTCGGTCGGGAGCCGATGCGTCTGCTGGCCCACCTCCATCTGAACCCGGTGCTCCACCTTGCGAAGGAACTCATAGGCGGTCGTAAGCGCAGCGTAATCCCGATCGGAAAGCCAGCCTTTGTCGTTCAGTTTGCGCAGGGCGAAGAGCGTTCCTCCCGACCGCACCCAGTGATCGTGCAGGCCGTGCAGGCGTTGCAGGCATTGCACCAGAAACTCGATGTCGCGGATGCCACCCCGATGTCGTTTCACGTCCAGCGCGTGTCCGCGACTCTCGCGTAATTGCTTCGAAATCCTCTCGCGCGCCCAAAGAATGCTTTCCACGGCCACAAAATCCCCGGGCGAGCGGTAAACGTACTCCTCCACGCCCCGCAGGAAATCGCGTGTCAGCTTCGCCTCGCCCGCGGAATGGCGCGCCTTAATGAGCATCTGCAATTCCCAATCGCGCGCGCGGTGCTCGTAGTACTCCAACGCCGACTTCAACGAAATCGCCAGGTCACCCTGGTCGCCCTCGGGCCGCAGCCGAAGGTCCACGCGGAATACCTCTCCTTGTGACGTTGCCTGGGTAATCGTGCGCGTAATGGCCCGCGCCAAGTGAACAAAATACTCCTTGTTGGTGATGACGGACTCTCGCTCGCTCCCCCCCGCCGTCTCACCGTCGTGGGAATAGAGAAAGAGCAGGTCAATATCGGAGTTGTAGTTCAGCTCATTTCCGCCCAGCTTGCCGAGCGAGACGATACTGAAACCGGCGCGCGCGATGCGGCCCTGCGCATCGCGGTACTGCGGTTGGCCATAGCGCTTTTCAAGCTCACGGTCGCAGTAAAGGTAGGCGTCGGAGAGAATCACGTCGGCGAGCGTCGAAAGCTCCAGCGTCGTCTCCCCCAGCGTCGAGGGACCGAGCACGTCCTTCAAGACGATGCGCAGATAATTCCGCCGCTTGAAGCGTGCCAGCAATGCCGCCAGCCAGGGATCCGGATTGGTGGTCGCGAACCGCGCGAAGTCCTGCATCAAGTCTTCCTTGGATTTCAACTTGGTGAAATTCCGATCACGTGCGAACTGCACCACCAGTTCCGGCTCCGACAGCAAAGTCTCCGCCAGATACCCGCTGTAACCAAAAATGGCGAGGAGATAGGAAAGCGCGGCCGGATAACGCGCCAGCTCAGCCAGGACCTGTGACGGCGCACCCTGGGCATAGCGCTCCAAAAGGTTCAAAGCTCCGTCGGGGTCCGGCGACTGGGAAAGGAGCGAAGCCAGCGGGGTCAGGAGCGTCGGTGCCAATTGCTGTTCCAGACGCCCCAGGTTGCCGGCGGCTTTGCCGGGATCTTCAAAAACTACTGCCGCGAACTCAGGTTGCATTGGAGTGATTATACGCTGGCCTTAGGAATTGTGCGGCGGTGAGTGAAACTCCCTCCGAAAAAAGTGGACCAGGGAAGCCTCCCGACCTCCCTGGTCCGCACGGTCTGCCACCCTCAGCGCCTTAGCCCATCCCTCAGGCGTCGAGTCTCACCGTGGTAGGTTTTGCTCCGCCGCGTAGTGCTCGACACGCAACGGACGACAGACAACTGACTGCTTTTCCTAGATGTCGTAATACAGCGCGAACTCGTACGGGTGCGGGCGCGTGTTCACGGCCTGCACTTCGTTCTTCATCTTGTAGTCAATCCAGGTTTCGATGAGCTCCTCACTGAAGACGTCGCCCTTGAGCAGGAAGTCGTGGTCTTTCTCCAGCGCCCGGAGCGACTCCTCCAGCGAACCCGGCATGGAAGGAACGTTTTTCATCTCCTCGGGGCCGAGGTCGTAGATGTCCTTGTCCAGCGGCTCTCCGGGATCAATCTTGTTCTCGACTCCATCCAGTCCAGCCATCATCATCGCCGCAAAGGCCAGGTAGGGATTGCAGGAGGGATCCGGCGGACGGTATTCCACGCGCTTCGCCTTGGGATTCGCCGAGTACATGGGAATGCGGCAGGCCGCGCTGCGGTTCCGGCGCGAGTAAGCCAGGTTCACCGGCGCCTCGAACCCCGGCACCAAACGCTTGTAGGAATTCGTGGTTGGAGCAATCAGCGCGGCGAGCGCCGGCGAGTGCTTCAGAAGTCCGCCGATGTAATGGAGGGCCATTTGGCTCAAGCCTGCGTACTTGTCACCGGCGAAGAGCGGTTTGCTCCCTTTCCACAGACTTTGGTGAGTGTGCATGCCGGAGCCGTTGTCCTGGTAGATCGGCTTGGGCATGAAGGTTACCGTCTTGCCATATTGATGCGCCACGTTGCGGATGATGTATTTGTAAATCATCATCCCGTCCGCAGATTTCACCAACGAGTTGAAGCGCTGGTCGATTTCCGCTTGACCGCCCGTCGCCACCTCGTGGTGATGGCACTCGATGTCCAACCCCGCTTTTTCCATCACCATGACCATCTCACTGCGCAAGTCCTGGTAATGATCGGTGGGCGGGACCGGGAAGTAACCTTCCTTGTAACGTGGCCGGTAGCCAAGGTTGTCCTTCTCGCGGCCCGAGTTCCAGCGTCCTTCCTCGGCGTCGATGAAGTAAAAGCCGTGTTGCTGCGCCTGGTCGAAGCGGACGTTGTCGAAAATGAAGAACTCGGCTTCCGCACCGAAATATGCGGTGTCGGCAATGCCCGTGTAGACGAGGTAAGTTTCGGCTTTCTTCGCAATGTGGCGTGGGTCTTTCAGGTAGTGTTGCTTGGTTACGGGATCGACGATGTCACCGATCATGACCAGGGTGGGCGTGTCGGTGAAGGGATCGAGCACGTGCCAAGTCGGGTCGGGGACCAAGAGCATGTCGCTCTCATGGATCGCCGCCCAGCCTCGGATGCTGGATCCGTCCATCCCGAAGCCCTCTTCGAAGGATTTCTCTCCCAACTCATGGATCGGAAACGAAACGTGGTGCCACAGGCCGGGTAGGTCTGTGAAGCGAATGTCCACCATCTTAGCGTTATTGGCAGCGGCAAATTCGAGGACCGCCTTCGGGTTCATACTCCCTCCATAAAAAAGATCTTTCCCTCTAATTAAGGGACCTTATGCAGGCTGCGTTGGATCAAGCTCGTCAACATATCCCGCACCCGGATTTTAGTCAAGCCCCATCAAACCCGCATTTTTAGCGGGTCCGGGGGACTCGCCCAATGAACGTCCGACACAGTACGAGAATTGTCGCCGGGCGCGCGGCCAAATCCCCAGAGCTCGCGTGCATCTCTCGGGAATTTGCTTTCGAAACCTTCCTCGGTGTGCTCGGGCAGGCGGGCAGGTGGCCGCACACTGTCCGAGGTAGTGTCCTAGTTCGGCATGTGTCGCCGGACTTTTCACAAAACCCCCACGCCGGCGTCATTCTGAGGAGTCCCGGTCTGATCGGGACGACGGAGAATCTGCACTTCCCCCTGAGAAGCGGAGACGCAAAGGTGTTTTGCTTCCCTCAGAAAAAAGAAAGAACGCCTGCGGACCCTTCGGTCGCCGCCGCGGCCGAAGGTCCGCCGATCTTAATGGCGGGCTCAGGATGACAGAGCGAACGCTGTGGCCCAAGTTAGGGCGCTACCCTTGTCCAAAATTCCGTTGACACTTTTCTGAGGTTTTTGTTACGGTACAACCTTCCCGTTAGAGAACGGAAAGAAACTTCCGGAGACCGGATTTGATAGCTTTGGGATGCAGCAGTTGGACCCGGAACCTCTAGGAGAAGGCAGGAAGCGGAATGTTCGTAGCCAAACGGATGTTCCTGACTAAAGGTGTAGGAAAGCACCGCGAAAAGCTGACGAGCTTTGAGCTGGCGTTGCGCTCCGCGGGAATTGCCGCCTGCAACTTGGTAAGGGTCTCTAGCATTTTTCCTCCCCGCTGCAAATTGATTCCGCGCTCCGAGGGCGTAAAGGAATTGAAGCCCGGCCAGGTGACTTTCGTGGTGATGAGCGAGAACTCCACACGCGAACCCCACCGCCTGGTGGCCGCTTCCGTCGGCATCGCCATCCCCACCGACCGCAACACCTTCGGCTACCTTTCCGAGCACCATTCGTTCGGAGAAACGGAAGAGGTGTCGGGGGAATACGCCGAAGAGCTGGCCGCCGAAATGCTCGCTACCACGCTCGGGGTCGAGTTCGATCCGGACCGGAGCTGGAATGAGAAGAAGGAGATCTACCAGATCTCCAACAAGATTGTCCGGACGATGCACATCACGCAATCCGCGATCGGCGACAAACGGGGCCTCTGGACCACGGTGCTTTCAGCCGCTATCCTGCTGGGGATCGACGAGTGATTTGTCGGTGAGCCTGGCTCTCCCGTCCACCCTCCTGACCACTGCTCGAAGTTCTAACGGTAAGGGCGACGACTCCGGATTCCCTAGCGCGGCCGTTGGCCGCAACCAAAACGAAGTTCTCCGTGGACTCCGTGCTTCTCAAGCCTCAACATCGAGGGCACGGAGCATCTCAGCGACCTCAGTGTTAAGGTTCTGCTGGCCACGGAGGGCGCGGAGGTATTACTGACAGGAGGAGAAATCTTCGCGCGCAGCGAGGAACCTCAGCCTTAGTAGTATAGGGGGTGACATGCGCAGACACGAAATCCTCTCCACACCCACCCGGCCCTTGAAAATCGATGCCGGCAAAAGCGTCGCGGCGTTGTTGGAAAAGATGCAGGGCATCTCCTTCCAAGGACGCAACCTGGGCATCGCCTATCAAGTCTGGAAGAAGATGTTGGGCGACCGCGTGATGATCATGATGGGCATGTCGGGCGCAATGGTGCCCGCCGGCATGCGGCGGCTGGTCGTCTACCTGGTCAAGAATCGTCTAATCGATTGCTTGGTCTCCACCGGCGCCAACTTTTTCCACGATATTCATGAGACTCTCGGCCGGCTTCACTTCCAGTGCTCGCCCAACATTGACGACGTGCATTTGCAGAAACACTTGATCGACCGTATGTACGACACGCTCGCGGACGAAGAGGAATTTCGCGAAGCCGACGCCATGCTCGGGCGCTTCGCGGCGTCACTCGATCAGTCACGACCTTACACAACGCGTGAGTTCTTGAACCTCCTCGGGAAAGAACTCTCCCGGCGCGCCAAGGAAGACGGCATCGTGACTGCCGCCTACAAGGTGGGTATTCCCCTCTACTGCCCGGCCATTGGCGATTCGTCTATCGGCATTGGGATCGCGGAGAACCGCCACCTGGGCAAGAACTGTTTCAGCTTTGATGTGATCGGCGACGTGCTCGAGACTGCGCATCTGGCCAGCGACTCTCCCGCGAGCGGCGTGGTCTATTTTGGAGGAGGCACGCCGAAGAACTTTGTCCAGCAGACCGAAGTCACTGCCACGTTCATCCGCAACACCACCCAAGGGCACCAGTACGCGCTGCAGGTCGTGACCGACGCGCCGCACTGGGGTGGGCTTTCCGGCTGCACGCTGGAAGAAGCTCAAAGCTGGGGAAAGATCGCGCCCGACGCCAGCATGGTGACCGTGCACTGCGATTCGACTATCGCTATGCCCATCCTGGTCTCCGCGCTCTCGGAGAATGCTGCGCTCATCAGCCGCCGCAAGAAGCCGGTGTTCGAAATGGGGCAGGAGCTCAAGTTCTCGTTCCCGAAGTAGCTCTCCGCACGCAGCCATCCCGATACAGGACACCAGGACAGGTCCTGACACGAAGAAGCTTTGTGAAATAATCCCCAAAGAACCCTTTCACCGCGGAGACGCGGAGGCTCAGAGATTTGAGAACAAAAGGCTGTTTCTCTTTGTCTCGGCGTCTCTGCGGTAAAGGTGGCCGTTCTCTCACAGTTTCAAAACTGCGGGAGCGGAACGCGCCGTGCCGTGTAAGAGCGAGTGCCCGCCGTCGCACCTTTCAACGTGTATAATCCCCCATAGACCTGTGGAGGTTCAGGCAGCGGGGGGAGGGTGTCCTCCCGCGGCCGTCGGGTATGCCCAACCAGCAGCGACGCGACCAAGAAGGAGAAGTTTTGGGGCGAGAGGTGGAGCGCTTGGTTCGAGATTTCGAGGAGCGCACTTTGGCGCCACTGCAGGGCCATTTCGGCCGGCTGGTTTATCTTGCCTCTTTGCGCGACTACAACACGGGCCGCTATCACCACTACGGACTGGAGTCGCGCTATGCGGCGGACGTCGTAGACGAGGGCCTGCGCCAATGCCACATTCGGGTTTTCGAAGGGCTAGTCGCCCTGCCCTTGAAAGAACAGACCGAAGACTTGTTGGATTTCTTCGAGTCCTTGAAGGAAGAGAAAGCGCGGCTGGTAGAAGCGTGGCAGCGGCTGAGGTCTTATCAAGTCCTCCCGCCGGAGGACTGTCATCCCCTGGCGCGGGAGCTTTTCGACAAGAACATTGAAATTATGCTGAGAATCCTGCGCGAAACCGATCTCTGGCCCTTATTGCACGATCCGCATCGCAACGCCGACGACCTGCCCTAGCACTTCCCCCTCGTCAGGAATCCGGATGGTCCTCGGCGCGCAGGGAGACAGCGGATGCGCAAGCATGGTCACTTCCTTGCCGCGCTGGTAACACCAGCAGCACTCGTAACTGTAGCGAAGCTCCAGAAAGTAGATGGGTCGGTCGTACTCGGTCAGCCACCCGGAGTTCACAATCCTGTGTCGCGCGTCGTCCACCTGCACGATCGCCCCCGGCCTCAAGAGCGGCACCATCATCCGGTCCTCCAGGCCGATGTAGCCGTACCGATATTTCTTAAGGTCGAGCTGCGCGAGCAGTCCGGCGGGGACCTCACCCCAGAGGTTGATCAATCGGGAGAGGAAGATAGTCTTCTCCGGCTGGAAACCCGGGTCGAAGCGGACCGGAAAACGGATTGGCCGCGTGGGGTCGCCGACCTCTACAGTGAAAAGATGGGTCGAGGTCTGCAGCGTGGCATGCCGGTGTTGCTCCATCTTTCCCAGGCTGATTCCGTACAGGCCCATCATTTCTTCGATGCTCAGCCGGTAGATCACCGTCAGGCTGTAGAATTTGTAAATGCTGGGGAGTGAGCCGTCGTTCTCAATCTGGTTGAGGCGCGCCGTGGAAACCACGTACTCCGAGTTCCGCTCGGCGTCGGCGATTTCCAGGCTGGCTTCCTCGATTTGGCGCAGGGTGAGCCCCAATCGTTCGCGGATTTGCTTAAGCCTGAACCCGGCTTGCGCGCTGAGGGCAACGGTAGTTGTCTGTGGTACGGCGGGAAATGGTTGAGACATATTCGGGATCGGCGTTTCGTAAACGTCATTCTCCCGCGCTCCGACCCCTGAGATGTAACCTTATCGGAGCAAGGGGCTCGCGTGAAGCCTCGGGCCAAGTCGCATGCCCGCGGCTATTGTACTATAGTGTCAGGCTGGGCGTGACAATCCTGCCGGATGAATCGCGGCATAAGCCCTCGGCCGAGACCTGTTGAGGATCGCACCTTTTCGTGCCGCGCGAGTCCGGCCGGGTTGCTTGACAGGGTCGTTCAAGGCTGCCGATAATCCCAGGGTTGCACGCGATTTTCGAGCGCTTCAGCGCTGCGGTTCAGATGTGGACAAAGACCTCGTGGGGCAGCACCTGGAACTCTGCAGCGGATGTGGTCGCACTTGCAGACCAGCACGATCTACAATCCTTGATACGCGAGGCGTCTTCTGATGACTTGCTTTCTAAAGACCGCATGTTTGCTGGCGTTCGCCATCCTCCCCTCCGGTGCCTTCCTGGCGGGCGTCGACCAGCCGGTGGAGTTCCAACCGCATCCTGATTCCATCGAGGTGCTCATCGGGGGGAAGCCCTTCACGACTTATTACTTTGGCGCCCATTCACCCAAGCCTTATCTGCATCCCTTGCGCTCGGCGGAAGGCACCTTCGTGACGCGCGGATTCCCCATGCGCACTGACATTCCCGACGAGAGCCGCGACCACCCGCACCATCGCGCCTTATTCTTTGCACATGGCGATATTAATGGCATCGATTTCTGGGGCGAAAGCCAGCCGACCAAGCAGGAGCAAACGGCCAAGGGCATGTATTACTCGAGTGGAGAACTGCCGAAGGGCCGGACCGTCTTCCGCAAGCTCGATGTGGCGAAGGGCGGCATGCTGCGCGCGACGTTCGACCTGGTCGGCCCCGATGGCAAGGCAATCGGCAGCGAAACGCAGCAATATACCTTCCACGGCGACGCCCCCACACGCGTCATCGACTGCGCCTTTACCCTCGTCGCCGACCAAGGTGTGCCTCTGAAGCTGGGCGATACCAAGGAAGGCACCTTTGCCATTCGCTTAGTGAAAGCGCTCGAAGCCCCCAACGTTAAGATGTTGAACTCGGAAGGCAAGGTGGGTGAGAAAGAAATCTGGGGCAAGCGCGCCGAATGGGTAGATTACTCAGGCGTGGTGGCGGGAGAAAAGCTCGGTATTGCTATATTTGATAACCCTACGAATATCAAGCACCCGACCTACTGGCACGCCCGCGAATACGGGCTGTTCGCGGTTAACCCTTTCGGCGAGCACGACTTTTACAATGACCCCAAGCGCGACGGTAGCGTCACGATTCCTGCGGGCCAGTCGCTTACGTTGCGCTACCGCGTGCTGATCCACCACGGCGAAGCTGCGGAGGCCCAGGTCGCCGAAGCTTACCGTCGCTACGCCGAAAGCAAGTAGCCGCCGGCGGGGTTGACGCGCCTGTGTGAAAACCCGGCCTAGCGGACGTCGAGGCCGCCTTTAGGCGGGCAGAGGTTGTGGAGGGTTCCGGCCTGTGGGACCGGGCTCCCGACATTGTCGGGACACGTTCCGCCCGCCGAACAAAAACACGGCGACGCACGCTCTTCACACAGACTCTGTCGCCGGAAGACGCGTTATTGTTAAGTTCCTTCGAGGTGTTCATGGACCGGCTCATCAAAGCTCGCAAGGATGGAAAGTTCCAGCAGATCGTCGCCCCCGGTACGATGCGTTTCCTCGACTTCGCCACGCTGCGACTGGAAAAAGGTGACCGCCACTCGCTGCGTACCGCCGGGCGCGAGTACGTGCTCGACCTTTTCTCCGGCGCCGTGACCCTGACCGTTAGTACGGCCGGAAGAAGCAAAGAGCTTTACGGGCAGATCGGAAAACGCGCGGACGTCTTCTCCGGACCGCCGGTGATGAGCTATCTCCCGCCCAACTCGCAGGTGGAAATCAAGGCGGAGTCGCCAGCGGAAATGGGGCTCTTCTCCGCTCCGTCAGGCTCACCAGCCCCGGCGGCGCTGCTGGAAGGATCGACCGTCGTCGCCAAGCAAGTCGGTCGAGCCAACTGGCAGCGTACGGTGTACGCGGCGCTGGGTGAAAACGTGCCGGCGGAGCGTCTGCTCGCGGGCGAAACCCTGAACCCACCCGGCAATTGGTCGAGTTTTCCACCTCACAAGCACGACCACTCCAACCCGCCGCAAGAAGCCGTGCTCGAAGAAATCTATTTCTTCCGCGTCAAACCCGCGCAGGGTTTCGGCTTCATCTGGACTTACACCGCGCCGGATGACCCGGAAGGTTTCTCCAGCGTGTTCGTCGTCGAAGACGGCGACACGGTGCTGTTGCCAAAAGGCTACCATCCCGTGGTGGCCGCGCCCGGTTACGAACTCCACTACACCTGGGTGCTCGCGGGCGAAGAGCGGCTCTACGGCGCGTGGGCTGACGACCCGCGCCACGCCGGGGTGAAGAATCCCTGACCGCAGCGCCCACCGCGTCTGGCGAAGAAGGCTTCCCGTCACGCCCTGGACAGGCTCACGGCGTCATCATAGAATCCCCGGCGGAAGGACCTTCGTGCGCACCTCATTGTCGGATTCCGAACCTGCTGTGCCCCGGACCACACCTCCAGCCCTGGCGAACCCGGCCCGAATCCCTCACCTGCGCTGGCTGATCTGCGGGTTGTTATTCTGCGGCACGCTCGTCAACTACATCGACCGCGGCACCATCGCCATTCTCGCCCATCATCTGCAGCAGATCTTTGATTGGACGGAGAGTGACTACGGGTGGATCGTCTTTGCCTTCCAGTTGGCCTACGCGATCATGATGCTGGTCTTCGGCGGCGTCATCGACCGGCTAGGGACGCGAATCGGCTACGCGCTGGCACTGACCTGGTGGTCGCTCGCGGCGATGGGGCACGCCCTGGCGCGCGGCGCGATGTCATTTGCCGCGGCGCGCTTCCTGCTGGGGGGGGGAGAGGCCGGCAATTTTCCGGCTTCCATCAAGGCCGTAGCCGAATGGTTCCCGAAGCGCGAGCGCGCCTTGGCCACTGGGATTTTCAACGCCGGGACCAACGTAGGCGCGGTGGCGGCCTATCCCATCGTGGGGTGGTTGTTCCTCAAATGGGGCTGGCAGGCGGCCTTTGTCGGGACCGGGGCCCTGGGCTTGGTCTTTCTTGCCGCCTGGCTGGTCCTCTACCGCCTACCCCGGCAGCACTCCTGGATGACGCCGGGTGAGCTTCAGCACATTGAAACGGGGCACGGCGACGAGCAGGACTCGCCGGGCGAAGGCCTGTCGTGGCTGGACATTCTCGGTTACCGGCAGGCGTGGGGCTTCACGTTGGCCAAGTTCATGACCGACCCGATCTGGTGGTTCTACATTTTCTGGCTGCCCAAATATCTGATCGAGGCACGCCACTTCTCGATTGCGCGCCTGCAGCTTTTCGGAGCCATCCCCTTTCTGGCAGCATTGCCGGGCTCGATCGTAGGCGGATGGCTCTCCGGCTTTCTGATTCGGCGTGGCCGGTCCCTCAACTACGCGCGCAAGACCGCCCTGTTGGCGTGCGCCTTCTTGATGCCGGCGGGCATCCTGGCAGTGTTCTCCCCCAGTCCCTGGCTGGCCCTGGCCTTTGTCTCCCTGGCAACCTCGGCGCATCAGGGCTGGTCCGCCAACGTCTTTACGCTGGCCTCTGACATGTTTCCCAAGAAGGACGTGGCGTCGGTCGTGGGGCTAGGAGGAGCTGCCGGTGCCCTCGGGGGGATGATTATTGCGCCCGTGGCGGGCTACACCCTGCAATGGTTCCACTCGTATGTCCCGCTCTTCATCATCGCCGGAGTCATGCACCCTCTGGCGATGGGGCTCCTCCACTGGCTCATTCCGCGCATCGAGAATGCCGTGCAGCCTGCTGCGGCCGGCGGGTAGAAAACGCGCCAGCCGCTTCAGGCAGCGCTTCCCTGCATGCTGAGCCTGTCGCCCTGGACGTGCGCCTGCACGAACCGCAGCAGCTCCGCGGGTGGAACCGGTTTCTCCACGTAATCCGCCGCACCCATTTGCATAGCTTCCAGGTAGCAACCCATATCGATGCAGCGCGTCACCACCAGCACGGCCCGGCGACGGTCCAACTGTATCGCACGGTCCAGCACCCTCCGGCCTTCAAATGCCTGGCTGCCCTGGCTCACCAGCACAAAGTCGAAAGGCTCCGTCTCCAGGTATTGGATGCCGGCTTCATATGAAGTGCAGGTGAAAAGCTCGAAACCCAGCCCCTCGAGAATCAAGAGATAGAGTTTCAAGTCGCCTGTGTCCTCATCCACCAGCAGGACTTTCCTTTTCCCCAATCGAGGTGCAAACTCGATTCCTCGCTGAGTGAGAGCGTCGCTTGACATAGGAGTTCTCCATATCATCGTTGATTGACCCCTCGTCCAAGTCGAGTTGAAGTGCCATCGCGCTATGCGGAGAGAAACCCCCACGCCCTCCGCGACCGCGGCGACGGGAAATCAGTTGAAACTATGTGACTCCTTATGCTCTTTTTGGTGCGAGGGGATTCTCAGCACCCTCTTCGGGGTTCCCAGGGGATACGGTCATTGTGAAGGGACGAATGTCCGCACTGTACTTCGGAATTGGAAGGTTCAACATCCCCAGGAGAGGCATGCAAGCACCGCTGCCGTTCACTCACGTGTCAACTCGCGAGGCGCCCGTGTGGGCTCGCTGGGTTGGGTGGTCTCGGCCGTGACCCCACGCACGGCACCGAATCCCACCATGAGAATTCCGAACGGAGGTTTCCTCCGCAAAGCCCAAAACGCCCCGGGAGACTACTCTTCCTGTAAACTGATGTCAAGCAAATTCGGAATTAACAAGTGCCCGATAACTGGTTGACGGAGTGTTGATATCAGAGAGTGAGTCGACGAGCCGAATATGCTCTCAGATGAAGAAAGGTCTTGCGCAATCCAACAACTGCAAGCGACCAATTGTCGCTGTCTCGATCAGAGAGTTCAAGACCGCCGTCCTTCCATCTGAACTCTGCGCTCAGGTCCGAAACTCCCCCCCGGCAATACCCACGCTCCGGTAAGGCAACAGCCGACGCCCAAACTCCACGCTGTCCGCGAGCCTGCCACTTCGTTGCGGTTCCACCTGCCTCGCCTTCAGGCCATGTGCCCGCGCATTTCGAACAGGCGAGGCTGTGCGTGCGTGGTCACCAAGTGCTCCACGTCGGCAGGCGCCAGAGGCTTCTCGAGATAATCCACCGCACCCAGTTGCATCGCCTCGAGGTAGCAGCCCATGTGCAGGCAGTGCGTCAGCACCACGACCGGGGTGCTGCGGTTGCGTGCGAGGGCGCGCTCCACGAGTCCTCGCGCTTCAAACGCCGGGCTGCCCTGGTTCACCATGATGAGATCAATCGGCTCGCGTTGCAGGCAGCTCTCCGCCTCCTGGTAACTCCCAAAAGGTCGCACGATGTAACCCAGACGCCACAACAGCGCCGCGTAATACCGAAGATCGTTTCCATCTTCATCAACGAGCAATACCCTGCCACGAGGAAGAAAGGAACAGGGTCGATTGAAATGCAGATCAGCAGATCTCGCCACGGTCGCCTCCCTTCTTGCTTGTCGGCTTGCTCCTCGCGCGCCAGGGTGTTCGCGTGCCCTGGGTCGCGCGAGAAGAGAAACCCCTCGACCGGCGCGAACACGACGCCGGTCGTTCCACGCAAGCGCGCATCGCGGTTCTATTCGCGTCGCTGTTGCGTCAAGCTGAGAAGGTCCTTCTCTGCCCTCATCAGCGGCGCGAAGGTCAGAGTTAGAGGGGAGGCAGAAAGAAGAAGGAGGCCAACTATTTGCAGCCTCTGGTGGAGATAAGGAAAGCCGTCGTCAGCGGTGGCGCGTGACGAACGAGCGGCAGGGCGCGACTTCCCAAGACGCGCCACCTGCCCGGGCTGGTCCGGCACGAGTTCTCCCGCACCTGCCCACTTCGCCACGATCCATCCCGCCACGCCCGAAGCCGCGAGAAGAATCAGTAAGTAAAGTCCTCGCCGTGCATATTCCCGCATGGCGCCGACACTCCGCCCAAAGTCGTGAAATGCGAATTTCTTGTCCCGCGTTTGTGATGCCGCAACTCTCTCACTTCGTTGCCTGCGGTGCGCGGTGTCAACAGAGAAACCGCATAATACAATGCGCATTCGCTGGGGCCGCATTCTACGTCCCTGCGGGCTGCTCAGACCGGTCCGTGGAGTTGCGCGGGAAATCATGGGCGTGCGTAATCGCTTTCTCCTCTTGACCTTCCCGCAGATTGCGATATGCTGCCGCCACCTCGCACATGGGGACGGCGGAGTGAGCAAAACAAGCATTTCTGCCCAGGGCGCGGGCGCCTCCGGCTCCGGCCTTCTCCCTATTTCCAACCCTCGCCGCTGGGCGCTAATAGGCTTACTGTTCACGGCCTCCTTCATCAACTATCTCGACCGTGCCACTCTCTCCGTAGCCCTGCCGCTCATCTCGCTCGATCTCCGGCTCGGCCCCGAGACCAAAGGGCTGCTGCTTTCCTCCTTTTTCTGGTCTTACGCCCTGATGCAGATCCCCGTCGGCTGGTGCGCGGATCGCCTTAACCTCCGCTGGCTCTACGCCGGCCTCTTCGCACTATGGTCGCTCGCCTGCGGATTGACGAGCCTCGCTGGCAGCCTGCTGGTCCTGATTCTGCTGCGAATCCTGCTCGGCGTTGGCGAGTCCATTTATCTTCCCGGCGGAACCAAGATCGTGAGCTTGCTCTTCTCCTCCCGGGAGCGCGGCTTGCCTTCCGGGCTTTTCGATAGTGGCACGCGTGCGGGCCTCGCTTTGGGTGCGCCGCTCATCGCCACGCTCGTCGTGCTGCACGGCTGGCGTCGCATGTTTGCGCTGGTGGGCTTCACGGCGCTCGTGTGGCTGGTGCCCTGGCTCGCCACCGCTCCCAAAAATCTCAAAGGCGTGCGCGGCAATTCTGCGGCCGCCAAGCCGCACCCGGCCCGCCGCTTCCACCTCAACCGTAACCTGCTCGGCATCTGCCTGGGTTTCTTCTGCTTCGACTACTACTGGTATCTGCTGGTCACCTGGCTCCCCGACTACCTCGTCACCGTCCGCCAGCTCACCCTGCTGCGCGCGGGCATCTATGCTTCCCTGCCCTATTTCGTTTTCGGCGCCAGCGAACCGATCGGCGGCTGGGTCGCCGATTGGTTTATCCGCTGGGGCTGGGACGAGACCCGCACGCGGAAAAGCATCGTCACGGTCGCCTTCCTTACCGGGCTGCTGCTCATTCCCGCCGCCCGCGCCGACACCGCCCTTGCCGCCCTCGCGTTCATCATCGGCGGTTCGCTTGTGGGGCTTGCTACCGGGAACTTGATCGTCATCCTGCAATGCTGTGCGCCGCCCGAGGAAGTCGGCATCTGGACCGGCGTTCAGAATTTTGCTGGGAACTTGGGCGGGGTCCTCGCGCCTCTCGCCACAGGCTTTCTTATCGCCCGCACCGGAACTTACCTTCCGGGCTTTGCGCTCGCCGCGGTGGTTCTGGTGGCCGGCCTGCTGGCCTATTGGTTCATCGTCGGCGAACTCAAACCGCATACCCGGGACTGGCGCTGAATCCTCCCTGGGTCGTCGCCCGGTGCCAGGGGGTACTGCCAGGGCTACCACCGCCGACCGCCGCTCCCCCTCCTGATCCGCAGAGCAGGAGAAGGACGTGCTTCTGCCTTCTGCCTTCTGCCTTCTGCCTTCTGATTTCTGCCTCCTGACTTCTGCCTCCTGACTTCTGCCTCCTGACTTCTGGCTCCTGGTTGTAGAATGCTCTATAGCATCTGAGCTTTGACGCTCTCGAGGATGGCTTCTGTACCAGGTGGGAGGAGGAATGCGTCGCTCGCCTCGGATTTCGATTCTTGGGCTTCTTTTGCTCATTGCAGCTCTCCTGGCGCTGCCTGCTCAGGACCAGCCAAAGCGCGAGCCACTCACGGAAGGTGAAATCATCCGGCTCCTGCAAGGCGGGGTTCCCTTCGAGCGGGTGGAGTTCCTGGCGCGCGACCGCGGCCTTTTGTTCGAGGTGACCCCTGCGGTCGAGCGCGATCTGCGCGACGCGGGCGCCACGGAGGCGCTCCTCCAGGCACTGCACCAGATCGCCTCCAAGGCCGCGCCAGCCGTGCCCCCCAAGCCCCAGCCGGCCGTGCCGGCGTCGGCGCTCCTGGTGGTTCAAACCAAACCCGGTGAGGCACAGGTTTACGTGGATGACATCTTCAGCGGCAAGACGAGTTCTGAGGGCGTGTTGAAGATTCCCAACCTCGCGCCCGGCGAGCATCACCTGCGGGTTTCGCTGGAGGGCTACAACGATTTCGAGCAACGCCTCGCGGTTGCCGCGGGCGAGACCTCCCGCTGCGCCGTGATGCTGGCCGCCGCCCCGCTCGCCCCCGCAACGCCCCCTGGGGGCGGAATCGTGCATTTCGTTTTGGACCGGACTTTGAAAACCCCCAGCCAGGCCACCCGGGGGGTGGCCTTCAGCGGCGACGGCGCCACGCTGGCCGCGCTCTGTGCGGACGGCAATGTGCGGCTGTGGCGGGTGGCTACGGGAGAACTCCTCAAGACCATCCCCCTCGCCGACCAGCCCAAGTGGGTCTATTGCCTGGCTTACAGTCCGGACGGCAAATGGCTCGCCGTCTGCGAGGGCTTCAGCAAGGCGAAGATCTACACCGGCAAAGTTGAGCTTTTGGACGCGGTCGCAGGCCAGGAGGTCCGGGCGCTCACCGTGCACCACTGGGAGGTGAACGGCGTGGCGTTCAGCCGCGACGGCCATTGGCTGGTCTCCGGCAACCACGACAAGAAGGTCCGCGTCCTGGAATTCCCGGCGGGGACGGAAGTGCGTGATTTCGAGGGCCAGTCGAAGTCCGTCTACGGCGTGGCCATCAGTCCCGACGCGCAGACGATCGCCTCCGGCAGTTGGGACGCAACCGTGGCGTTATGGGACCGTGCCAGCGGCAAGCAACTCCACCTGCTCACCGGGCACACCGGAGGCGTCTGGAGCGTGGACTTCAGCCCCGATGGCCAGCTCCTGGCTTCCGCCAGCGCCGACGGCTCCGTACGCATTTGGAACGTTGCGACGGGCGAGTGCTCACACACGCTCTACGGTCACGCGGGCGGGGTGATGTCCGTGGCCTTCAGCCCGGACGGCAAGTTCCTGGCCTCCGGCGGCACGGACGACACGGTTCGCCTTTGGGATGCCGCGACTGGCCAGAGTCTTGAAACACTGGGCGCGCGTGCGGGCGTTTGGCAGGTGGCGGTCAGTCCCGACGGTCGTTACCTCGCCGCCGCCTATGCCGATGGGGCGGTCAACCTTTGGAAGAAGCAAGACTGACCCCGGAGCGGCTCATTCAGAGGATCCTCTTCACAAATCCGCCGTCCATGGTGATGGACTGTCCAGTGACGTAGCTGACGCGCTCGCAGGCGGTACCGGATTCCCTTCACACTTGACCCGCAGCGCCGGAGATGCGAGTCTGCGCTGGGTGGATAATGTCAGAGGCACGGAATCAATTCGAATCTGCCGGGGCCACCTTCAAGGACGGAGGGTTTCTTGCGGCGCCCTGCCCTGATCTCGACGTCGCTTCCAAAAGCCGCACGCTCCGTGAAGCGAAGAAGATGCTCGCGGAGTCAGTTACCTCGTACCTGCAAGCATGCTTCGAGAACGGCATCCCGTACTTGCGTCCAGTCCCCCCTGAAGAGGACCCGGGCCATCACCCCGTCGAAAATCTCCTCGAGATCTTTCCCCGCTAAGACAACCGGTACAGTCTCCCGTGCCGAGGTGACCGCGCTGCACTGTGCAGGCCCGAAGTCGCGTCAGATAGCAGCCCATGGCTGGCGCCCCGGGCTGTTTTCTCGCGCCGCTACGGGTGCTGGGGTCACACCACGCGGAAATCCGGGGCGGCCAACAGCTATCCGACAGGGATAAAGAAGCCCAACTTTGTCCCCGATTCGGCCCACTGCCGCAAAAGGTTTTCGTCTTTCGGGTTTGCGAGAAACTGGCGTCCTATTTCGTTGAATCGCTCCAGCTCATCGAGCCATTCTTTGCTGTAACGTTCAAGCATCACACTCGCGCTTGGTCGTACCACAGGTTCCAGGTCGGTGCTCAGGTAGTAGTCTTCCGCAGAGATCTGGACGCGATAATACGTCTGTTCTTCTGGCAACCCGAAATCGCCGGGGCGCGGGCCCAGCACCTTGCCGATGAAGATACCGGGTTTCTTGATGCGAACCTCTTGGTCCTTTTTCAGTGGCACGAGAGTTTCCTTTCTATTCACAACGGCCATTGGCGCCGATTCTATCACGCGCCGGTGAACTGTAGCCACTGCACGGCTGGGGGTCAAGTACCCTCGACTCCTCCGGTTCTCCTCAATCCTGCGAGCGGCCCCCGGCATTCCGGGACTTGGGAAACCATGAAACTCGCGGACGACGAAAGGCCCCCCACCCGCGCGGGCACGCTCTCCCCCGATGGCGGAGAGAGACGGGGTGAGGGCAATGCGCTCGAACCCCGGGCTTGCGCCCGCGCACAGCGGGTCAGAGGAGCCCCTGGGTTATTCATTCCCGTCGCTCCGCGGCGTAGCCCTCCACTGACCGCTGAATGCTGAACGCTACTTCCGCAGATAGCTGTCCGTCCCCTCCAGCCAATCCTGGCGAATGGGGCTGAAGATGTCGAAGGCGAGGGTGTCTTCGAGCGCCAACGCGCTGTGGGGAGCGTGAGAGGGGATCACCAATACCTCCCCAACGCGCACCACGATGTCGCGGCCTTCCAATTCAAATTTCAGCGCGCCCTGCATGATGCAACTGATTTGTTCGCTCTCGTGGTGGTGGAGCGGCACCCCGCAGCCTTTGGAGAGCGAAAGCTGTGCCACCATGACCTTCTCGCCGCTGACGAGTTTCCGCCAGAGCTTGTCGTTCAGAACCTCTTTCCTGACACTTTCCCACGCCAAGAGTTGCATCGCGACTCCTTCCGCTAGAGTTCTCGGCGACTCACCGGTCCAGGATCGCCGCCCTCGGGACGACCCGCCATTGTACACATGTCACGTCAAATTATGAGCTAAAATGACTGCGGGGCGAGGGGGGAGTTTCTACGATGGTCCTCATCGCAATACGGTATGATTCTGCCCCGGAGGTACCCTGCTCGGTCTGAGCATGTGCACAGGGGAACTAAGAACTCTAACTTATGCTTTCACTCCTCACGAATCACGGGGCACTAGTTACGGATCTGTTGCGCCTGGTGGATTCCCTTGCCCTCTTCTATCTCCTCCTGATTGCCTGGATTCCCTTTTTCTGGTTACTGTTTCATCCCGCGATCCGGTTTTGGCGGCGCTTGGGCAATCGCGCGTTTTGGGTGGCGCTGCCGGTCTGGCTGGGATGCGCGGCGGGCCTCATTCTCTCGCGACACTGGCTTTTCGGGCGGCGTGTGGAGCGCGACGCGTTGACCTGGATTGTGGGCGGCGTGGTGTTTGCCGTCGCGAGCTGGCTCGAAGCACAGACGCGCCGCACGTTCGGCTTCCGGCGCCTGGTAGGCCTTCCGGAGCTGCATCCGGAGCACCACTTGCGCGGGGTGGTCCACGCGGGGATTTACGCCCACGTGCGTCATCCGCGCTATTTGCTCTATATGCTGATGCTTGTGAGCATGGCCTTGCTGACGGGTGCCCTGGCTATTTTTTTACTGGCAATTCTGAACATCCTGTTGTATCAAATCCTCGCGCCGCTCGAAGAGCACGAGCTCCTGGACCAATACGGCCTCCACTACGAGGCCTATCGACAGTCGGTCCCGCGGTTCGTGCCTCGCCTGGGGCGGAGACCCGAAGTGCAGATTTCGTCCTGAATGGGAGGTTTCCATGTACCAGCGCTTTTGCACCTTCCTCCTGGTCGCCATGTGGATGGTGGCCACACCTCTGTTTGCGCAGCAGCCCTGCCTGACCTTGCCGGTCGCCATCGATTCGAATGAAGACCGTCTGATGCTCGCCGTCAACGGCGCAGACAATCCGCAGGATCAACTCGCGGCTCTGGACAAGTACGCGCAGGATCACGCCGACTCCAGGTTCATGCCTTGTGTGAACGAGTACTATGCCAGCATCAATCTAAAGCTGGGCAATTTCGACAAGTCCATCGAGTACGCGGAAAAGGACCTCGCCGCCAACTACCAGGACCTGAACCTGCTGCTCAACCTCATGCGCGCCTACGTCGCCAGCAACAAAGTGAGCGACACGATCTTTGACGCCATTGACAAGGCTCCGGACCAGATCAAGGCGGAGGCCAGTCCCGCACGGCCGCCCAAGACCAGCGATGCCGACTGGGAAAAGATCCAAAATGAGGCCGCCGAACTGGCCAAGGAAAGCCGCAGCTACGCCGTGTACGCGTTTTTCCAACTCCTGCAGCGCGTGACGGACGGCCCGAAACGCGTCCAGATCATTGACAATTTCGCCAAGGTCTATCCCGAGGCGGAGAAGGACTACGCGAGCCAGCTCAATACCGCCTACTTCCAAGCTTACCAACTGGTGCCTGGCAAACTCGACACGGCCGTGCAGTACGGCGAAAAGGCTGTCGCGGCCGATCCCAACAACTTGGCTGTGCTGAACACCCTGGGCCTGATTTACGCGTTCTATGTGGCTAACCCCATGGTCGACAAGGCAGCCGATTATGCCCAAAAAGCTCGGACACTGGCCGAAGGCATGAAAAAGCCGGAGGGCGTCGACGATGCCATGTTCAAGAGAGAGCAGAACAGCCAACTCGGCATGGCTCACCTGACTCTTGGGTATGCGGCTATGGTGAAACTTGCCAAAACCAAGAAGTTGGAGCCGGCGATCGATGAGCTCAAGATGGCCGGAGACCTCTTGGAAGGGAATCCGGGGCTGCAGGGTCAGGCCCTCTACTACTTGGCCTATGCCTACGAATCCGAGTTCCCGGCCAAGCACCATGCGGCCATCGAGGCTTTGAGCAAGGCTGAAACGCTGCCGGGGCCCTGCCAGACTCTGTCGCACGATCTGCTCGCGAAGGTCCGGGCAAGAGCGAAAGAATAATCCCCCCGGGGATGTTCACGAACGAAGCAAGGGCGGCGGAGCACGCCATCACGGTCGCGGCGCCGCCCGCCGCCTCCAGAACCAGTATACCGGCACGCCTGCGGCAAGCATCAGGGTGCCGAACCCTGCCTCCCGCGGCTCTTCCATCAGCGTGTTCGCCAGGAACCACACCGAGCCGAGCACGAAAACCATAGGCACATAGGGATAGCCCCAGACCCGGTAAGGTCGCGGCGCGTCCGGCATCGTGCGGCGCAGCACCACCACCGCGAACGCCGCCAGCGCATAAAACACAAACGCCGAGAAGATCACGTAGGTAAAAAGCTGCTCGTAGGTCCCCGCCGCCACCAGCCCGATCGCCCACACTCCCTGCAACACCAACGCCACGTGGGGCGTGTGGAAGCGCGGATGCACGCGCGCGCACCAGCGGAAAAACAGGCCGTCCTTCGCCATGGCGTAATAGACGCGGGGTGCGGCCAGAATGCTGCCGTTCAGGCTTCCCAGGCTGGAAATAATGATCAACAGCGTGACCAGATAAGATCCGGTGCGGCCGAAGATTCGCACCGCCGCATCTGCTCCCACGCGCGACGAGCGTGCCACTTGGTCCATGGGCAGCACGTGGTAGTAGACGAGATTCAGCGCCAAGTACATCACGATGACCACCATGGTCCCCAGGATCAGCGCTAGCGGCACGTTGCGCTCCGGGCGCTTCACCTCTCCAGCCGCAAACGTGCAGGCGTTCCAGCCCTCGTAAGCCCAAAACGCCGCAACCATCGCCACGCCGAAGGAAGCCAGAAAGCGGTGGCCCGGGGGCGCCGCCAGAGCCGCAGGCCCGGGGGGCAGTCCCTTGACCAGCACGTAACCCAGCAGGATGACCACCGCGATCGCGCCCACCTTCAGCCCGGTCAGGATCGACTGCACCCTGCCGCCTTCGCGCACGCCGACATAGTTGATCCCCGTAAACACCACAATCGCCGCCGCCGCCGCAGCTTTCTGCTCCCAGGGTGTGAGAGGCACGAACTCGTTCACGTATTCGGCGAAGCCCACGGCGAGAACCGAAATGCCGCCCGTCTGTGTCGCGATGAAAAACGACCAGCCGCAAAGATAGCCCAGCAACGGCCCGTAAGCCTGGCGCAGATACACGTACTGCCCGCCGGCCTGGGGCAACATCGCGGCAAGCTCGGCAAAGGAGAGTGCCCCGAACAGGCTCAACAAACCCGCCACCGCCCATACGGCAAGCGCCGCATCCCTCGTTCCCATGGCGCGCGTGATCTCTGCCGGCACGAGAAAAATTGCCGTGCCAATCATGATGCCGATGACAATGGAAGCCGTTTCCCAAAGGCCCAGCGCGCGCAGCAGTTGCGGCGCCTCGGAGGCAGCGACCGTCGTGGCCGGAGCGTCTGCAGGAGAATCCATGGAAGAGATAAGGCCCACCCGGCGTGGCCGGACTGCTCATGCTCCGGCCACTTTCTGGCAGGCGACACAATAGAGGAATCCGCCCGCGCGGTCAATCCGAGATGCGAAAACGCGGCGAGCCCCGCGGCGCCTATCGACGACCTGACGGCGTTCAGCACGCGTGCCTGCCCCGCCGTCTTCGTCAAAATGGCCGTCCCGCAGTGCGAAATCCTCTCCAAGTGCGATTTGGCCTACTCCGTCGTGCACCGAGTCGAGTAACGGCAGCAGAAGCGGCGCGTCGAGGACTTTAGTCATATTCTCCCCATGGGTATGGCGATATGTTGAACAGGCAACACTTGCGCAGCGACGTGCCACGTTGCAGAAGGCAGAATTCGTCCCAAGCCAGGTTTGACAAACCCACGACGAGACCCCAGAATGAATGTCGGGGGCATCGCCTGAAATTCAACGGAGAAGCACCATGCGCAGCAAGATCAGCCCGCAGGATGTGTTGAACGCCCTGAAAACCGTGAGAGACCCCGACCTCGGGCGCGACATCGTCACGCTGGGTTTTGTGAAGGACCTGCAAGTCGGCGACAACCGCGCTTCGTTCACAATTCAACTCACCACGCCCGCCTGTCCGGTCCGCGATCAACTGGTGGCGCAGGCGCGCGCGGCCGTCGCGGCGCTGGGCGTAGCGAATGTGGACGTCCGCCTGGCGACGCAAGTCCCGTCGCGCGTGGCAGGCCATTCGCTGATTCCGCAGGTGAAGAACACGGTGGCGGTGGCGAGCGGGAAAGGTGGGGTGGGCAAGTCCACTGTGGCCGCGAACCTGGCGGTGGCTTTGCAGCGCACCGGCGCGAAGGTGGGCCTGATGGACACGGACGTTTACGGCCCGAGCGTGCCCATATTGATGGGCGGCACCGAAGCGCCGCACGTGGTGGAGGGCAAAATCGCGCCCCCCGTCGAATACGGCGTCAAGATCATGTCCATGGCGTATTTTCTGCCCAAGGACGAAGCCGTCATCTGGCGCGGACCGATGTTGCACAAAACCATCCAGCAGTTCCTCGGCGACGTGCGCTGGGGGGAACTCGACTACCTCCTCATGGATTTGCCGCCGGGCACGGGCGACATCCAGTTGAGCCTTTCGCAGACCATCCCGCTCACCGGCGCCGTGATTGTCTCGACGCCACAGGACCTGGCGCTAACCGTGGCGTCCAAGGCTATCGCCATGTTTCAGAAGTTGAACGTACCGATACTGGGTATTATCGAGAACATGAGCTACTACTTGTGTTCCCAGTGCGGCCACCGTGAAGAGATTTTCGGCCACGGCGGCGCGCGCGAAGCCGCGAACAAGCTCGGGTTTGCATTCCTGGGCGAGATCCCCCTCGACGCGTCGATTCGCGTGCAGAGCGACAGCGGCAAGCCGGTGGCGCTCGACGACGCGACGATCTACGGCAAAGCCTTTCAGGAAATCGCCGGGGCGCTGGCGGCACAGATCAGCATCGCGAGTTACCACGTGCCGCAGGATATTAGGATTGAATAGGAAGTTGTCAGTTGTCAGTCGTCAGTCGTCAGTTGCCAGTTGTCCGTGTAGTCAGCCATGAGAAACCCGCCACTCACACCGGACCACGGACAACTGACAACGGATCTTGGAGAACACAACCCCCGCGATGCCATCAACGCCGACGAAAATCAAACTCGCCGCCGGCGACAACACGCTGGCGATCCACTGGTCCGACGGCCACGAGAGCGTCTATCCCTACCGCTACCTGCGCAGCAAGTGCCCCTGCGCGACCTGCGAAGAGACCGGCCCTCCCGCGGAGCAACCCGTGGGCGGACTGCCCATTCTCGGCCAGAAGCCGCTGCGTCCCGAGCGTGCGGAGCTGGTCGGCCGCTACGCGCTGCAGATCTTCTGGAGCGACGGCCACTCCGCCGGCATTTATGCCTTCGACCATCTCCGCAACCTGTGTCCGTGCCCCGAATGCACGGCGCTTCGCGAAGCCGCCGAGACCCTGGAGTAATTGGGTGATCGGGTGATGGAGCGAATGCCCGCGACCTCTTGCCATGAACCTGTTCGGTCTTCAATCGCACCATCACTCAATCGCTGAATGACTCACTCACTCAAGGGCTCGATGACCCGATCTCTAAATGATTTCCACCCGGCAATTCTTCACTAAGCTCTGGAACCTCGTGGCATCCGCGGAGCTGCCCACGATCGTGCCGTAATGCATGGGCACGGCGATCTTGGGATTGATCGCCGCCGCGGCTTGCACGGCTTCTTCCACGGTCATCACGTAGGTTCCGGAAACCGGCAGCAGCGCCACGTCGCACTGGATGCTCTTCATCTCGGGGATGAAGTCCGTGTCCCCGGCGAAATACACGCGCGTCCCGTCCATCGTGATGACAAATCCCAGGCGCTTCTCTTCCTTGGGATGAAAAGCTTTCCCCGGCTCGCGAAACTTGTTCGTGTTGTAAGCAGGAACCGCCTCAATCCTGATGTTGCCGACCGTGAGCATCTTGCCGGGATCGAGAAACAACGTTGCCTTTACCCTCAAGCTCTGGAGATCATCCTTGCAGAGGGGGCTCGCAACAATTGTCGTCTCCTGGAAAATTACTTTGTTCAGGTCAGCCACACTCAAGTGATCGAAGTGCTCGTGACTGAGCAGGACGATGTCGGCCTCGTCTTGGTCCTTCACCTTGAAAGGGTCGGTGTAAATCACTTTCGACCCCTGGATTTTGAACGTGTCATGGGCAATGCGCGTGAATTCGAGGTTCAGGAGTTTCATTGGCCCCTCCAAATCAATTACCAATCTGGCGCGATCGCCGGGCGGTGCGCGCTTGTCTAGGATAACACCAGAGCCTGGGGAAATACGAGACTGGCCACGATCCGGTCGTGGCTCTTCTCAGTCCAGAGGCCGCTTGGCTTCCGCGAAAGCACAATGTGTGAACGCGCAGACTCGCGAAGTCCTCCACGCGTTCGAAAATTGTGCAAGAATCGTGCGAGTTTTCGAGTCAGCCGGGCCGTGAGCTCAGCAGAGGTCGCCACGGCCTCTTTTGGCCCGCCGCGCGCGGGCGACCCTCTTAGTCCCTATCCGCCTTTTGCACTGGATGGCAGCCCCTTAGAAACATTGGGAAATCGCGGATTCCGTGCCAACCCATATCAAGCCTTCTAAGCAGGTACTTGCTACGATCTCCGCTACAGTAGAATGTGTACTGCCCTGGCAACCTTCCGCGCGCGGGGCCGCTGCTACCTTTCTTGCCTCGGGGCTCGCTCCGCAGCCTCCCTGCCCTACAATTCCCCGTGCTCGCAGGTGGGAAGCTCGCCGACCAGTTGCGGGGGCACTCCCTTCTCGAGTGTGGGGGCAGAAGCGGCCAATTCCGGCAGGAGCATGTGTGGGATTAGCTAAGCCGAGGCGCTTGGCGGTTGAGGAGTCGTGCGGCTGCTGCTTAAGGCATAGAGAATCAACTCCACGCGGTTGGAAACTCCAAGCTTCTCGTAGATATGAAAGAGGTGGTTCTTGACTGTGTGCGGGCTCAGACGGAGTGCAGAAGAAATCTGAAGGTTCGGAAGCCCTTCCGCGACCATGCGCACAATCGCTTCCTCGCGTTTTGTGAGTAAGGGCCTCCCCTTCACATCGAGCACTGACAGCGGTCCCCTTTCGGCCAGAGCCTCGACGATGAATTGCACCTGACCGCTGCTTGCCCAAATTTGTCCTGCGTGTACGCAGCGAATGCCCTTGCAGACCACACTGAAACCGTCAGTCTTAAAGAGGACACCTTTCGCTCCGGCGGAAAAGGCGTGCAGCACCCCATCCTGTTCCGAGCGATCCAGCAGCATAATAACTGAGGTCGAATGGCGTGAAACACGCAGTTCTCGGAGGACTTTGAACCCCGCCTTTGGTCCGTCTTGAAGGGCAGCACTAATCAGCGCAACGTCGGGATGATGATCGGTGATCTGCTTAAGCGCTTCCGTCCCGTCGACCGCCCATCCTAGCACATGGAACTTACCACGGCAGCCGCTCAGGCCGCGGCAAAGCATTTCGCAGGCCAAGTTTGACGGATGAGCAAGTACTAAGGAAGTGGCCATTGTGCGGCGCCTCGGCACCGGGCAGTCTGCCAGTATAGGCCTTATGTAATTGACGCATAATAGCAGGGCTGCTGTCGATTTCAAGTCCGATCTGAGTTATTAACGCTCTGACTATCCCAGACTATTTGTCCCTTCTGAATGAGCTGGGTTTCCGCCCTTAGTAAGACGAAAGGCCTACGGGTCGCATGGGCCACGACTAATGGCACCTGCCCGGCCGGTCGGCCCTCGCTGCCATGGCGCTGCGGGCCCATGACGGGCTGGGCCTTTCCACTTCTTGCATGGTGCTGGCTCGCATCGTAGAGTCGCATAATCGTCTAATCGTCCAGAGTGCGGGATGTGAGGCCGGAGCTCCTTAAGAGCTGTGGAGCAAGCTGTCAGGAGGCGGCGCAACGTGCAGCCTAGAAAGCACAACCGTTACCGACTCGACGCCCCGGTGAGCTTCATTTGGAGGGACGAGCGAGAGATTCAGCATGAGGGAACTGGCCTGACTCGTGACATTGGTCTGGGAGGAGTATTCGTCTTCACTCCGGCTTGTCCGCCCTTAGAGGTTCCCGTACACGTCGAGCTTATGCTTCCGAGGCTCCACAGCGAGGCCAGACCGCTGCTGGTGCAAGGAAACGGACAAGTGATTCGCGTGGAACCTGGAGGGCCGAGCGGGACGGGAGGCGGCTTTGCCGCTACCATCAAACGCTTTCTTCTGCGCGAGGGAGAAGGAGCGCTGACCGAGGACGGATTCCTGACTCCTTGTGGGCCCGGGAATTAAGAGAAGAGCAGGAGGCATGGTGATGAAGGGGAAAAACCTTTGGTGGATGGGAAACGCGGTTTTCCTGATGGTCGCCGTCTCGCCCGTCGTATGCCAGGAGCAGCAGCGCGTGGCCTCGCCGGAATCTGCCGAGCTGGCACCGGCAACTTTGCCAGCCGGCCGACAATCAGAACCTGGCCAACCCACACTGCAGCGCCGAAATCCTCGCTATCGGCTGTGCAAAGGGGACATCCTCGACCTGCACTTCCCGTTCACCCCGGAGTTCAATCAGACAGTAACTGTACAGCCCGACGGCTACATTACGTTGCATGGTTTGGGTGATCTGCACGTCGAGGGCACGACCCTGCCCGAACTGACCGAAACACTGTACGCTGCCTATAGCAAAATCCTCCACGACCCCACCCTGACCGTGGACCTGAAGGATTTTGAGAAACCCTACTTCATAGTAACTGGAGAGGTTGGGCACCCAGGCAAATTCGACTTACGCGGTGACACTACGGTCACGCAGGCCGTGGCCGTGGCGGGCGGCCTAACCTCGAGCGCCAAGCACTCGCAGGTTCTGCTTTTTCGGGGTGTTTCGGATAACTGGGTAGAGGTCAAGAAGGTCGACCTCAAGCGAATGCTGCAGGCGAAGAACCTTGCTGAGGATTTGCACTTGCAGCCCGGGGATTTGGTTTTCGTGCCCAAGAACACCGTCTCCAAGATTTCGTCGTTTATCCCGAGACCCTCGGTTGGGGCGTACCTCAACCCGTACGGTTGGTAGGAGGGAATTCGTTATGGAAGACCACAGTGTTTTCACTGGAAGCCAGAGCGGACCGGTCGCGCCCACGCTGCGCGACCTACTAACGGTGGCGTTTCGTCACCGAGAACTCATGGTGCTTTCTTTCCTGGGGATTCTCCTGGGGGCCGTCTTGGCGGGGCTTTTGCTGCCAAAGCAGTACGAAGCGCGGATGGAGATTCTGGTCAAGCGTGAGCGAGCTTATCCGGTCGTGACGTCTGAGTCCAACCCGCAACAGCAAGTCGTAGCGAACGTGACCGAGGAAGAGCTGAACTCCGAGGTTGAGCTCCTCAAGAGCCGGGACTTGCTCGAAAAAGTCGTGTTAGCTTGCGGTCTGTATACGCCGAAAGCCCATTCCCTCTGGGCCTCCCTGCTGCCCGTTGCTGAAGCCCAGGACCCCGCCGGAGCGGCAAGTAAGGACGAAGGGATTCCTCGGGCCGTTCGGACGCTGGAGAAAAAGCTGGGCGTTGAGCCGGTCAAGAAGACCAACCTGATCGCCGTGACCTACGCATCGCCGGACCCGCAACGGGCAGCTCAGGTACTCGCCAAGCTCGCTGAGCTTTATCTGGAGAAGCACATTGCAGTCCACCGGCCTCCGGGGGCCTTCGACTTCTTCAAGCAGGAGACTCAGCAATACCGGATCGAGCTGGCTTCCACCGAAGCGCGTCTGGCTGCTTTTGGACGGGAAAGCGGAGTGGTCTCCGCGGACCTTGAAAAGGAAGTGACGCTGCGAAAGCTCCATGACTTCGAATCCGACTTACAGGTGACGCAGGCCACCATTAAAGAGACGGAACAGCGCATCCGAGCGCTGGAAAAGCAGGCGGCGTCCCTGCCACCGCGGATGACGACGCAAGTCCACACCTCTGACAATCCACAACTCCTTCAACAGCTCCAGTCAACGTTGTTGAACCTGGAGCTAAAGCGCACTGAGCTGCTGACGAGGTTCGCCCCAAGTTATCGGCTGGTTCAGGAAGTAGAGACCGAGATTGCGCAGACGCGGGCTGCGATCAGCGCGGCCGAGAAGGCCCCGCTGCGTGAGGAGGTGACGGATCGGGATCCAACCTATGAATGGGTCAGGTCTGAACTGGCGAAGGCCCGGGCGGATCTCGAGGCCTTGCATGCGCGCGCTGCAGCCACGGCGCATATTGTCAAGGCGTATCAGGAAACGGCCGGCCAACTCGATCAGCAAGGAATGGTTCAGCATAACCTGACCCGGGCCGTCAAGGCGTCCGAAGAAAACTATATGCTCTATCTTCGCAAGCAAGAGGAGGCGCGCATCTCGGATTCCCTCGATAGCCAGCGGATCGTCAATGTGGCCATCGCCGAGGCAGCTACCGTGCCTGCCTTTCCGGTTCGCTCGACCGGTTTCTTTGTATTACTGGGTGGCCTGCTGGCGACTTTGGTGAGTGTGGCCTCCGCTTTCGTTGCGGACTACTTTGACCCGCGCCTGCGCACGGCTGACGAAGTAGAAGCCGTTTTGAACACACCTGTGCTGGCAGCCATCCCCAGGAACGGAAAGTAGGCACTGTGTTTCTGGACTACTACAGACTGCGGGAGCAACCGTTCGGGGTGACCCCCGATCCGCGCTTCCTTTATCTCGCCCGGACGCATCGGGAGGCTCTGGCTTCGTTGTTTTACGGTATCGAAGCAGGCCGGGGCTTTATGGCTCTGATTGCCAGGCCGGGGATGGGTAAGACCACCCTGCTGTTTCAGCTCCTAGAGCGGTTGCGCAAATCGGCTTGCTTCGCTTTCCTTTTCCAGACCCAATGCAACTCCCTGGAGTTCCTCCGCTACCTGCTGTTGGACATGGGTCTTGATGCGGGTGGCAAGGATCTGGTGAGCATGCACCAGCAACTGAACGAGGCGCTGGTACGCATGTCGCGCAACGGGAGACGCTTTGTGCTGGTGATTGACGAAGCCCAGAATCTGGATGACTCGGTGCTCGAAACGGTTCGACTGCTGTCAGACTTCGAAACCTCAAGCTCGAAACTCATCCAGATTGTTCTTGCCGGGCAACCGCAGCTAGCCACAAAACTGGCGCGACCGTCTTTGGTGCAACTGCGTCAGCGCATTGCGATACTGAGCCGGCTGGAGCCTCTCAGCCCTGCGGAAACTGGCTATTACATCGCGCATCGGCTGCAAGTGGGTGGCTATGAGGGAGGTCCGCTGTTTGACCGCGAGGCTCTGGCGCTTATTGGAGCACGCAGCCGTGGTGTTCCGCGGAACATCAACAATATCTGCTTCAACGCTCTGTCGCTCGGGTTTGCGCTGCGACGCAAGAGAATCGACGCCCGACTTGTCCGGGAAGTCGTGGCCGACCTCGAGCTGGAACCCCTGGTGCGGGAATCGCGCGATCCGGTTCACTCTGCTCTGACACCGGACCCTGCTGCACCGCTTGTTCCCGGCGTGGCGCGCAGATCGCCGGGTGGAGCCTGGCGTGCCTTCCGTGTTGCCAGTCTGGCCGTGTTTATGGTCTTGGCAAGTCTGTTCATTTTCACTTCCATCCGGAGCGTTTTGAAAATACACCCAGGGCGTCTGTTCCCTCCGACCGCGGCGGCGGCAAACGGACAATCGACGCCGGAACGCCCCCTGGAAACCTCGAAACCGTCCTCCCTCCCCACACCTGTGCCCGGTCAGGGTCTGGGAAGGGACGCTGAGGGCGGAACTCGTGGGCCTGAAGCCCGCATGGTTATCGTTACGGGGCGTCCTCGTCAAACCCTGCGGCAGATTTGGCTGAGGCGCCCAGGGCGTTTCAATGACCGAGTGATCGAACAAATCAGTGCTTTTAATCCAGAATTGACGGGTCCAGGCCATATCCTGGAATCCCTGCCTTCCCAGTACCGAGACTTGAATCCTGCAGCGTTGGCTGCGCCCGGGACGGCCGGTGCAAGTCCGACCGAAACGATAAAGGCGGAGTTGACTCGGCTGAGAAAAGAAAGAGCCGATCTATTGACCCGGTATACGGCTAGGTATCCTGACGTTCTGAAAATTGATCAACAAATCAAGGAGTCGGAGGCCCTGCTGGCAGCATCGGCGAAAGCAGCGGAGCACGCGAAGCATGGAACCGACGAGGCGGGACAGCAGCGTCCGCTTCCCCTGGAAGTCCGTGGTTCCCCCGGGACCAAGGTCGGACCTGCAGTTAACGTCCTCGACATAACCTCTTCAAGGAATCACCCATGAGCAGACATTTCGAGCTTTTGCAGCAGGTTGAGAAAGATGGCGAACTGTTTGTGATCTCCGATACCCGTCCGGCGCCTACGAATGGGAAGAGGGGGCACCTGGATTTGGAGGCCTTGACGCGAGAAGAACGGATCAAACTCGTGCAGCGCGTTTTCCTGCTGCCGGGCGCGGATGCGCCGCACGTGGTTGTGTTCTCCGGCGTGGAGGCAGGCGATGGATCGAGCTGGATCTGCGCTCACGTCGGCGAAACCCTCGCTTCCCAGGTGCAAGGTGCGGTTTGTGTCGTGGACGCGAATCTACGCACCCCCTCGCTCCATCGCTACTTTGGGACAGAGAAGCTCAGCGGACTGACAGACGCGATCACTCAATCCCAGCATGTCCGCGACTTTGCGCGGCAATTGCCGGGCGGCCACCTGTGGATCCTGACCAGCGGCTCTCAATCCTCCGATCCGGGAGGGGTGCTGACTTCGGAGCGCTTCAGGTCGCTCCTAAACGAATTGAGGGCTGAATTCGACTTCGTGGTGATCGACGCTCCCTCGGTGAATCTCTATGCGGACGCCATTCTCCTGGGGAAACTCACTGATGGAGTCGTTCTGGTGGTGCAAGCGAATTCCACCCGACGCGAAACTGCTCGCAAGGCCAAGGAGAGCCTGGAATCTGCGAAGGTGAAGCTCTTAGGGGCGGTGTTGAATAAGCGCACGTTCCCGATTCCGGAAGCTTTGTACCGCAAGATCTAGCAATTCGCAACAGCTTTGGCCGGAGGTTTCGGCCAAACATGCTGGTGGCGGGATTCAGATGTGGGGTTACACAAATGTGACTCAGAGGGCGGAGCTATGAGCAGCACACCACGGCCTTGGCAACCAACTCCGGCGATGCCCGCCCCGGTAACCGCTGTCGAAGAACCCCGGTGGTACGCAATTCACACACGTGCCCGCTACGAGAAGAAAATCACAACCCAACTCCAGGACAAAGGCGTCGCCACCTTTCTGCCCTTGATCGCGCAAAGGCATCGATGGAGTGATCGGTACCAAACCATCCAGTGTGCGCTTTTTCCCTGCTATGCCTTCGTCCATCTGGACGCCTACCCGAAGAAGCGTCTCGCTGTACTCCAGACCCCCGGTGTGATGGGTTTCGTCGGCATCCGTGGCGTAAGCCTCCCCATACCCGACAAGGAAATAGAGGACATACGGACTTTACTAACTCAGAACGTCACCTGTGCGCTCTACCCATTCATCAGAGTGGGACAACGCGTACGCATCCGCGGGGGATGTCTGGACGGGGTCGAAGGAATTCTCGTGGCCAAGAACTCCGACCGGAGCTTGGTTGTCTCCATCGAGTTGATTCAGCGGTCGGTGGCGGTCCGCATCGATGGCTACGATGTGGAGATGGCCTGAGATGACCGCGATAAGAATCGGTCATCGCTGTCGTGCAAAGTTCTAACCCGGTTGGCATCAGGGACCAAACGATGAGTGACATGAGCAGCTCAAACAAGGTCAGTCTTCACGATGCACCCATCACGGTTCTAGGTTTGGGCCACATTGGGCTTCCCACCGCTTTGGGCTTAGCTGAGTTGGGGCGGAAGGTAATTGGCGCTGACAGTGATCCTACCAAGGTGGCGCTCATTCGAGCGGGCCAGCCGCCTTTCTACGAACCGGGCCTCAGCAACCTGCTGGCAAAACACCTCCAGAGTGGGAAATTCCAGCCCATCGACGATGTGGAAGCCGCGGTCCAGCGGGGTTCCATCATCTTCATCTGCGTCGGCACACCCCAGCGAGAGAACGGCCAGGCCGATCTGGCTCAGGTGGAAGCCGTAGCCCAGGCTGTGGGACGCAACTTGAATGGTTACAAGCTCATCGTCGAAAAGAGTACGGTGCCGGCCATAACCGGGCAGTGGCTCAAGAGGACCATTTCGCGCTATAGCAACGGAAGATCCCTTACGGCGGACGTGACATCGAAGTCAGACTTTCGCTCCACGGTGCGCTGCGGCGCCGGTTCTCTGCCCGCGAATTTTGAAGTCGCATCCAATCCCGAATTCCTTCGGGAAGGCAAGGCGCTTGAGGATTTCTTCCGTCCCGAGCGCGTGGTGTGCGGCGTCGACTCAGACCGCGCGCGCGAAATCCTGACCGACATCTATAGCCCGCTCCATTGCCCCATTGTCGTAACTGACCTCAGCACGGCCGAACTCATCAAACATGCCGCGAACGCCTTCTTAGCCACCAAAATTTCCTTCATCAATATGGTGGCGGATCTTTGTGAAGAGGTGGGAGCGGATGTCACTGCAGTGGCTCGTGGCATCGGATTGGATTGCCGCATCGGACCTCAGTTCCTCGAGGCAGGGATTGGATATGGGGGGTACTGTTTTCCCAAGGACCTTCGCGCCTTCATTCACCTGGCCGAAGAGCACGGGGCAAACTTCGCACTCCTGCAGGAGGTGGAAGGCATTAACCAGCGGCGCGTTGAGGTCTTCGTTGGAAAGGTCCGGCAAGCACTTTGGGTCCTGCGGGGCAAGACGATCGGCATTCTCGGATTAGCTTTCAAGCCCGGCACCGACGACATCCGGGAAGCAGTCAGTCTGAAGATCGTCAGGGCGTTGCTCGACGAGGGGAGCCTTCTCCGGATGTACGACCCGCAAGCCATGCCCAATACGCAGCGGGTGTTTCCCGAGACGCCCGGCCAACTCGCGTACTGCGCTTCCGCGTACGAAGCCGCGCGCGGCGCGCATGCGCTGCTTCTGCTTACGGAGTGGGAAGAATTCCGCCAGTTGGACTTGGTGCGGCTACGGGACCTGATGGAAGTCCCGGTCTTGGTGGACGGCAGAAACCTCTACGACCCTGGCGCCGTTCGCGAAGCAGGCTTCGAATACGTTTCCATAGGACGTGATCAGGCAGGGCATTCCGTTCCGCGCCCCTTTGCGAAAACGGCAGTGGCCTGATCCGGACTCCTCACAGTCTCCGAGCAAGGGAAGCCCCTATGTGGAACTCCCCGAAAAGCGCGAATCACAATCCCCTGACCTTGATAACCGGCGGCGCGGGCTTTCTGGGTTCACAACTTTGCGACCGGCTGCTGGCGGAAGGTCACGACTTGGTGTGTCTCGACAATCTGATTACTGGCCGCGTGGAGAACATCTGGCACCTTCTGCACCACCCTCATTTCCGATTCGTGCGTCACGACGTCACGCTGCCGATTGACCTGCCTGCCCTGCTCCGCCAGACGGCCGGACAACCCCGCTTCAGCCTGCGCCCGTTGAGTTACATTCTCCACTTTGCCTCCCCCGCCAGCCCCAAAGACTACGCGCGTCACCCGATTCACACGCTCAAGGTGGGCGCTTTGGGAACCTACCACGGACTGGGACTGGCGAAGGTCTACGGGAGCGTCTTCCTGCTCGCCTCCACATCGGAAGTCTACGGCGACCCGGAGGTCAGCCCGCAGCCCGAGAAGTACTGGGGACGGGTCAACCCCATCGGTCCTCGCAGCGTTTACGACGAAGCCAAGCGCTACGCCGAAGCCATCACCATGGCCTATCACCGCGAGCACGGCGTGAAGGTGCGCATTGTTCGGATCTTCAATACGTATGGCGAGCGCATGCGGATCGACGACGGGCGCGCCCTGCCCAACTTCATGGTCCAGGCGCTGCGGGGCAAACCTTTGACCGTGTACGGAAACGGGAGTCAGACACGCAGCCTTTGTTATGTGAGCGATCTGGTCGAGGGCCTCTACCGGATGCTGGTTTCCAACGAAACCGGGCCCATCAACCTGGGAAACCCGGAGGAGGTTTCCATCCTCCAGCTCGCCGAAGCCATCATCCGGGTCACCGAGAGCCAGAGCCGGATCGTGTTTGCGCCCCTTCCCATCGATGACCCTCAGCGCCGCCAGCCCGACATCACGGCAGCCAGAGAAAAGCTGGGATGGGAGCCGCGAGTCAGCCTGGAAGATGGCTTGGTCAAGACGCTCCCTTATTTCGAGGCCCTGCTGCGGGAGGTTGCGGAAGACACGCAAGCGGCCATGGCTGCGGGCTGAGCCGGTCAGGATTTTTCCTGGTCCCGTGACCGCCTAACGAAGTCCCGAGCCCGTTCTGCCCACCCGGCGCTTTGGGTGACTGCGAATGCTTCCGATAAGCACACCATCAGGCGGGCACGGGACCAGCTCACCAAATCTCGCTTTTGTTTTCATTCAACTTCCATGATGTACCTTCGCCGTCGACTCCTTCTCGAAGCCGCCAAGCTCTTTGACTTGGCGGTGATGGTCTTCTCTTTCGCGCTGGCCACGGTGCTGGTGGCTTACGAGACCCCGACGATTTCGCTCGCGCGGTTCCTCTCCATGCGGGTAAAGGTCGGGAACTTTGCCCTCTTCGCGTGTTTTCTCCTCGCATGGCACCTCGTCTTGTCCTCCTTCGGTCTGTACAGCTCGAAGCGTCTCTCCCCGCGCTGGGCGGAGGTATTAGACATCGCGGAGGCGACCACGCTCGGGTCCGCCCTCATATTCGTTGCGGCAATCTTGCTGCGAATCCGAATGGTAACGCCGCTTTTCATCCTGCTTTTCTGGGTGGCCAGCACCCTGACGGAAGCAGGCAGCAGGGTGCTGCTCCGGTACATGCTAGGAGGCATACGCCGGCGAGGCCGCAACCTGCGCGAAATGGTAGTGGTCGGCACCAATCCGCGCGCGATTCGCTTCGCGCGCAAGGTCGAGTTCCGGCCGGAACTCGGTTACCGCATCGTCGGCTTCGTGGATGGCCAGTGGGCTGGCATGGGAGGGTTCGAGCAAACGGGCTATCAGGTTGTCTCGGACCTGGCAGGCTTCCCGCGCTTCCTCCGCGAGCAGGTGGTTGACGAAGTTGTAATTGCGCTGCCGATGGAATCCTCCTACGAGCAGTCGGCGCGCATCGCCGCGCTCTGCGAGGAGCAAGGCATCGTGGTGCGGCTGCTCTCCGACATCTTCAACCTGCACGTGGCGCAGTCGACGGCAGGAGAGTTCGAAGGCGAGGCCGTTACCACGCTTTCCACCGGGGCGCCGGACGGCTGGCAGCGCCTCCTCAAGCGCACCTTGGATGTCTCGGTGTCACTGGCGGTGATGCTGCTGCTCTCGCCCCTGTTTTTGCTGGCGACGCTGATCGTCAAGCTCACCTCGCCCGGGCCGGGCTTCTTCGTTCAGGAGCGCGTCGGCCTGAACAAGCGAAGGTTTCGCCTGTACAAGTTCCGGACCATGGTGGCGGATGCCGAACAGCGGCAACGGGAGATCGAGCACCTGAACGAGGTGAGCGGGCCGGTGTTCAAGATCAGAAATGATCCGCGCCTCACGCCCGTGGGGAAGTTCCTGAGGAAGACGAGTATTGATGAGCTTCCGCAACTCTTCAACGTCCTGAAGGGCGACATGAGCCTGGTCGGCCCCCGGCCGTTTCCCCTGCGTGATTACCAGGGATTCCATCAAGACTGGCAGCGCCGCCGCTTCAGCGTCCGCCCGGGCATCACCTGCCTGTGGCAAATCAACGGCCGCAGTTCCATCCCCTTCGAAAAATGGATGGAACTCGACATGGAATACATCGACCAGTGGTCGCTGTGGATGGATTTCAAAATCCTGGCCAAAACCATTCCCGCCGTTCTGAAAGGCGCGGGGGCGGCGTGATTGTTGCTTCTGCTTTTGCCGGCCTGAAGCGCGGCACGTTGCTCCCGCGCAGAGTCTAACGCTGAGGCATTGACAAACCTTTAGTGTTGTTTACGCGATGGGCACAGTCGTTGAAACCGAAACGGTAACCTCCGCCAGGCGCGAGCAGCTTCGTGCCTCGCTAACAGGCTGGCTGCCTTGGGTGGGGAAGGGGACAGGCTAGCGAGCTAGACGAGGAAGTTTGCCAGTCACGTCGTGTCCGAATCTGAAATTCGCATACTCCGGCAGTTCGGTTGATGCGTCTCTTGAGAAACCCTGTTGAACTTGCGGCAAAAAGCGATCAAGGGCGGGGCGTTTCTTCTTGTGCGCCAAGGCGTGGGGATCGTCATCAGCGTTGTCGGCGTATTGCTGGTGACGCGGATCATCGGTCCGCGCCAATACGGGCTCTTCGCCGCGGCCGCGGGCATGGTGACTTTTCTCTCCATGTTCGGAAACTGGGGCTTGGATGTTTACTTGCTCCGCAAGACGGAGGACCCAGAAGAGAAAGAATTCCATCAAGCCTTCACGCTCCTTCTGGTCATTGCGGTGGTTCTGTGCACCGGCGTCGTCGCACTGCGGCACATCGTTGCGGCGTTTCTGAAGATGCCGGAAGAGTCTTCCCTTCTCTTCGCACTGGCATTGGGGATACCGTTGAACTTGCTGGCCTTGCCCGCAATCGTGAAATTGGACCGCGACCTGAACTTCAAACAGGTGGCGATCAACGAGCTTGTCAGTCAAACCAGTTACTACGCTATCGCCGCGCCGTTGGCATTCCATGGGTTCGGGGCCTGGGCCCCCGCGGCGGGCTTTCTCACGCGGCAGGCCAGTCTGCTCGCGCTAAGCTACCGGGCCGCGAAATTCCGGCCGGGGCTGCACTGGGAACGCGGCCTGGTCAAGCAGATGCTCGGCTACGGGCTGAGCTACTCCAGTTCAACCTGGGTCTGGCAACTGCGGGATTTGGTGAATCCGATCGTCGTCGGGCGGTTTGCTGGGGCGGAAGCAGTGGGCTACGTGGCGGTCAGCGTGCGGATTGCAACACTCCTCTCGTTTGCCAGTTCAGCTACCTGGCGCGTCGCTATGCCGGCTCTCGCGAAGCTCAACCAGGACGCGGTGCGATTGCGGCGCAGCATCACCGAGGGAATGCGATTCCAGGCGGTTTCCGTTGGCTTGCCGCTTGCTTCGTTCGCCTTGCTGGCGCCATTCTTGATCCCGCTCGGCTTCGGTCATGACTGGACATCGGCTGCGAAGGTGTTCCCATTCATCGCGCTGAGCTACCTCTCGAATGCGATGATTAATCTGCATTCCTCGGTACTCTATATGCTCGGAAAGAACATGCAGATGACCTGGTTTCACGTCGTCCACATCGTCCTCTTTGCCGGGAGCGCCGGGCTTCTCGTGCCCCATATGGGATTTGTGGGCTACGGCTGGGCCGAGATTGCCGCCCTGCCGAGCTACGTCACAATCCATCTATTTCTGGCGAGAGCAGTCGGCAGCCCGTCTTACGGTGCTCCGGCGATCTGGTACGCGACGACGGTCTGTGTCATCGTGCTTGGCGCCCTGGGTGCCCCGGCCCTCTATTTCGGGTTTGCCGCCCTGTTCACACCGTTGTTTTTCCGGAAAGAGAGATCGACGTTGGCCGGGTATGCACGGGTCGTGTTTTCGCGGGTGGCCGCATGAGTACTGCCGGGATTCCGAAGGCTCGACCCGATCGCCTGCGCCCCGACCCCCGAAGAAGGCGCATGCCACAGCGTAAGTAACTGAAAAAGGAGAAAACATGACTCAACCGACATCGCCTTCCATCGAGGAAGTGCTCAAACCCATACCCCTAGGTCTTGATCGAGTTGGGGTTTCGACGCGCAGCTACCTAATACCGCCGGAGAACGCCGGGGATTCATAAACAAACCCGCGAGGGGCTGAAGGAGACACACGCATGGGTCGCTGCCCAGGCGGAAAGGGTGAATAGAACATGATCATTTCGATAGTAACCCCGACACTAAATGCGTCGCGCTATCTATGTGAGTGCATCGACTCCGTGAGCAACAATTCGTGTCCTGGCGTGGAAGCCGAGCACATCATTGTTGACGGCGGAAGCACGGATGAGACGCTCGAGATGGCACACGCCAAGGGCGTACGGGTGCTAACCGGCAAGGATTCGGGCATCTTCGACGCGATAAACAAGGGGTCGTTCGCATCTTCTGGCGTGCTCCTGGGCTTCCTGGGCGCGGACGATATGCTGCTCGAAGGGGCGTTGCGGGCCATAGCGAAGGAATATGGGCGAGGACAGCCTCGGTGGATATCTGGTGGGATCCGCTGGATCGATGGGAGGGGCAACCATCTCGGCTCCAGATCCGCTCCTCCGCACTGGATGGGGCATAGAATGTTTGCTTCTCTCGACGACGGGCCTTGTCTTGCGCACTTGGCGACCTACTTGACACGGGAGTTTTTCGAGGAGCTCGGCGGCTTTAACCTGGACTTCAAAGTTGCCGGAGACTATGACCTGTTCGCTAGGGCCTTGTGCCGGTGTCCATATCGGCGCATTCCAAGGGCCTTGGCGGCATATCGGCTTACCGGGATGAATTACAGCGTTGTTCATAAAATCCGTGGGAGTAGTGAATGCGCCAAGATAATGGATGCTTTCGCCCCGAAGCTCGCGGCGCAGCGGCTGTTTTATCGCACCCTGCTGCGGATGTGGCTAAGGGCAACTAACCCGGTGTGGTTTGTCAGGAAGCGCCGGGGCTGATAGGTGCCCTGACTTCCGCCATCTGGAACATTGGATGAAGCACTTAACGCGAACAAATACGAAGGAGAGGGCTCGGACGACAGTCGCCCTATATCTGACCATCGCTCTCTCAAGCCATGCGTGAGCATCTGAAAACAACAAACATAGGCGGACGACTTACGCGAGTCCCCTACACGAGTTTTTTTTTGCTGCTGATAGTATTCCTACTAGCGGAGCCATTCTATTTTTCCGATCCTATGAATGGCGGCGGACTATCTCCGTCTGATAGAGCCCGGATTATCAGCGCAGGCGGTCCAGAACGTCAAGTTGGGCTATTGCTGTTGGCGCTCTTTGCAATTGTCAGCCTTCGGCGCCACAGACCCTCTCAATTCCACGCACATAGCTGTCTTGCTTGGCCGGCTCTATTGTTTTTGTCGTGGGCGTGCATGAGCATTATTTGGTCGGATGACCCTAGCCTGACCGTTAGAAGGGTAGGTTCCTTGCTTATCCTTTGCATGGGTGCGGTGGCGGTCGGAAAGTCCTTTTCTTACCGTAACGTGCTTCAATTTACGTTCGTAGGCGGAATGGCATCTGTTGTCGGTGGCGTGTTTTCCGAACTCGCACTGGGCATATTTCATCCGTTCGAGGCTGAGTACCGATTCGCTGGGATCATGGGTCCGAATTTCACCGGCTGGAATTGCTCGCTATGCCTGATCGCTATCGTCGCACTGGGTCGGAACAAACCACACATCGTCCGACTGGGATACAGCCTTGTCTTCGTCGGAGTTACTGGGTTTCTGATTCTAACGAAATCGAGAGGCGCATTGGCAGGTGCGTCGTTGGGCTTGTTGGCCTACTTTATCCTGGTATCGTCATGGCGACGTATCGTGACCGTGGTGTATGCGACCGCAACGATAGCATGTGCCATACTTCTTCTCGGCGGCGCCAACACGGGCGCGCGCCTGACGCACGCTCTCTTGTTGGGACGTACCGACGATCCGACAACTCTGACTGGCCGCGCCCCATACTGGGAAGGCGAGTTGTTGCCTAATTTTATGAAATCCCCGATAGCAGGATACGGCTATGACTCGTTTTGGACCGCTAGCAGGTACCTACAGCATGCGTCGGCTGCGGCTGGGGGGTGGTTCTTTCCGGACTCTCACAACACTCTCATTGAAATAGCTCTAGGTCTCGGGGCGGTCGGGCTAGTGCTGTACATCACGGTGTTTGCAGTTGCTGCGTACCTTTCTGTTCGCGCGTCGGACTCTTCGCCGGGTTGTACGGGTCCTTTTGCGGCAGCGGTGCTGGTGTGCTCGTTCGTGAACAGTAACTTGAGTTCGGCCCAGTTAGAACCGTATTTGGGAAGCTTTGTGTATTTGATAGTACTTGCACAGATAGCCTTCAGCGAACCGCCAGTCAGAAGGTACGTGAGCTACGTGTCTTCCAGATATTACCGTTGTGCCCTGCACTTACAACAGAGGACGAGATGAGCAGTCGCAAAAGATTCTGGACGTACGCGTTGAAGGTGATGCGGGCTGAAGTCCGCCCGGGGCAATTGCTAAATCTCATGAGCCAGCGGGTTGCCCGAAAAACCGAGGTTGCAACATCCCAGCCTACTCACCTCTCAATCTTCGTGACCAGCCGGTGCAATTTCCGGTGTGACATGTGCCCGACGCTATCCAGGAAGATACCAAAGGATTACGCCCACCGTCATCATGAGGCGCCGGACATGTGTCTCGATTTGCTCCGTCTCGTGTTGGACCGATACCCGAATGCGATACGCGTGATGCTAATCGGCGTGGGTGAACCGCTGCTTAATCCACATCTGTTTGACTTGGTAGCAGAGTGTGTGAAACGCCGGATGGTTGTGGACACGGTTTCGAATGGGTTTGCTCTCGATGCGCATATACCTGAAATCCTCCGTAGTGGACTTGACCGACTGGTTGTGAGCGTAAATGGCCATACCGCGCAGGAATTTCACCGACTGACGGGCATGCCGGCGGCGTCTCATTCGAAAATACTGCGCAACGTCGAGACCCTGGTGAGGGCGCGCGGCCATGAGAAGGTGCAGCCACGGATTGAAGTGTCTTTCATCCTTGATACAGTCAACTATGGCCACATGTTGGAGATGATTGGAATTGGGGAGCAGCTGGGAGTAGATGGGGTGGCCTTCTACAATTATCTGCCAAGTCCCTACCCTGGATTCACGCCGGAAGAAAGGTGCCTCTATGCTGACGGTGCGGCTGTTCGGGAAGAGTTCGCGCGGGTGATATCGAGGAGATTTCGATGTGCTGTGACATGGCCCCTTATGCTGGGACGCCCGGAGCAGGGACGGGGAGTCTGCCGGTGGCCATTCAGCCTGCTACAGGTTGACGGTGACGGCAATGTGGGAGGGTGTCCGGTGATGCTTCTCAATATGCATGAAAACGGCAAGGTGAACGCGGGAGATGCTTGGAACAACGAGTACTTCAGAGACCTACGGCGCCGTCACCTTGGAGGCAAAGTCCTCTGGCCATGTGAGTATTGTGGTGAAAGGGTCGGTGTGGACCCGACTCGGATCGTAAAATACAATTCCTCCATCCCCCACAACCGGAATCGAATAGCGAACGGCAAAATCGCGCCATGAAACAGGAAATGCCCATGGGGCGAGAAATGTCTTCTTCCAAAGCCTTCGCCGGACCGAAAAGACACTGAGTCCTAACCAACCTTTTCCATCACCACTGGAGGGGAAACGGAGCCGGTCTATGCCCCAGGTCAGCATTCTCATGTCAGTTTACAACGGCATGCCCTATCTACCGGCGGCTGTGGATTCTATCCTCTATCAGACTTTTCAGGACTTCACGCTGCTAATAATAAACGATGGTTCCACTGACGGATCGGCCGCATACCTTAACCATCTCACCGATCCCAGGGTTGAGGTTGTGCATCGCCCACATCGAGGCTTGGGTGCGGCCTTGAACGTGGGCTTGGCCATGTGCGAAACGGAGTTTCTTGCCCGGATGGACGCCGACGACGTTGCCCTGCCAGATCGTATTGCCACGCAACTGAATTTTCTTAGTCAGCATCCAGAGGTGGGCACAGTAGGCAGCCAGATTGCCTACCTTGGTCCCAGCGGCCGCGCAGGCTTCTCGCCACGTCTCCCTTACGACCACGAGACCATTTATGCTGATCTTCTTCACGTTCGCCATGCACTCTGCCACGCAACCATCGCGTGCAGGACTGCCCTGCTGAAGCAAATCGGTGGATACAGGATTAGCGGCTGCGGGGAAGATTGGGATATGATGTTGCGCATCGGGGAAATTTCTCGCCTCGCGAACGTTGATCGAGTGCTTTACCTCTATCGATTACATCCGAATAGCGCCAACGCCACGAAATTTGCAGAAATACAGGTCGGGTGTGCATTTGCGAGTCACAACGCCAAATGCCGTGCAAAGAACTGCCCCGAAACCACTTTGGCTGATTTTGTTGCGGCGCGGCCGCCTCAATCATTCTGGCGCCACATGGCCGATTGGCTGGATCGTTATGCGTTTACCCAGTATCGTCGAGCCTTGCTCGAGGTTCTTTCTGCGCGCGAGCTCAGAGGATATGTGCGACTGGGCTGGGCTGCCCTCTGTTCTCCACCAAGGACCTGGCAAAGGATTTGCCGTTTAGCCCCGAGAATACACAAACGGGGAACCCCCCGAGCATCGGTTCCGGCATGAAGCCGAATAACTCGCCGGGAGGAACTACACCCTCCTGATCGAAGTATATCAACGCGCGCTCGCCTCGCATGGCTAGCACTACATCACTCGATCTAGGAGTCAGGACATCCCGTTTCCGGGTGCTGGGCGTATCTGTGGACGCCGTCGAGATTCCCGACGTCACTGAACTTATGGAGCGCTGGATTGCGGCGCGCTCGGCGTGCCACTGCATCGCTTTCACGGGGATGCACGGCATTAGCGAGACTCAGTCCGATCCGTCGTTCAGGCAAATCCTGAACTCGGCGGATCTGGTGGTCGCGGATGGCATGCCCTTGGTGTGGCTGGGCCGCTGGCACGGGTACGTAATGCGCCGGCGCGTTTACGGACCGGAGCTCATGGAGACCTTTTGCCGTAAGACCGGGCCCCTCTATCAACACTATTTCTACGGCGGCGGGCCGGGTGTGGCGGATCGCCTGGCGGAGATATTGAAGCAACGGTACAGAGTGCGCACCGTCGGAACCTACTCCCCACCCTTTCGGCCGCTGACCGAGGAAGAGAAGGTGGAAGTGGACCGCCGCATCCAGGCGGTGGCGCCGGATGTCGTCTGGGTAGGCTTGAGCACTCCCAAACAGGAACGCTGGATGTTCGAGCACCGGCCCCGGCTGAGCGTGCCACTGATGGCCGGAGTGGGTGCGGCTTTCGACTTCGTCGCCGGAACTGTGAAGCAAGCCCCGGCCTGGATGCAGGAGAACGGGCTCGAGTGGTTATTCCGCCTCACTCACGAGCCGCGCCGGCTCTGGCGACGCTACATCGTCAATGGCTCAAAATTCATGTGGAACGTCTCTTTGGAGCTTCTGGGCCTTAAGAAGTTCGAATGACTCTCGTGCGCCTTATCAATTCTTGCCCCCGCCAAGGCAGGACACCCTTGAGGTGAAATGAGATTGCTGGACAGGGCAGCCTTAGCAGCGCTCGGAGGAGTGCTCGCCTATGTTGCCTTTCAGTGGGGCGGCGTGGTCCGCACCGGGCGGTACGAATAGCTCCTGCTCCTTGGCCTGCTGGCGATCGTCTTGAGCCTTGGGCGCGCACGTGACGAGTAGGCGCCGTTTCCAAAAGTTGTTTGCGGAGATAGGGTTATCGTAATGGGCGAATATTCAAGTCCGACGGTTAGTGTCGTCATTGCAGCCTATAACGCCGCTCGGTGGATTGCCGAGACGCTGGATAGCGTACTCGCGCAAACTTTTCGGGACTTCGAAGTTATCGTGGTGGATGACGGGTCGACTGACCAAACCCCGGAAGCGGTCGCCGGTTACAAGGACCGGATTCGGTATCTCCGTAAAGAAAACGGAGGGCAACCTTCGGCTCGAAACGTCGGTATTCATGCCGCGTGTGGTTCCTATATTGCTTTTGTGGACGCGGATGACTTGTGGCTGCCGGAGAAACTGCAACTGCAAATGGAGTTGTTTTCCCGGCGCCCTGACCTTGCCTGGTTGCATTGTGACGCCATCGCATTTGATGGAGACACCGGCCAGGAATTATATAAGGCAAGCGATTTGACAAAGCTATACACCGGCGATATTTTGCGCCCACTCCTGTTGGGCAATTTCATTTCCTCCCCAACACCTGTAATCAGACGGGATGTTTTTGGCGCAGTGGGTTATTTTGATGAGTCGCCGGATTCGCAAATCGGCGAAGATTGGGACATGTGGCTGCGCATTGCTGCAAAGTGCCGGGTGGAGTTTGTTGATCGGCCCTTGGCGAGATACCGCTGTCACAGGGTGAGCACGATGGAGTCGACCGATCTCAAGTATGCATTCCGGAGCCTGTGGACGATTGTTGAGAACGCGGTGGCGCGAGATCCCGAGAGGTTATCAGACCTGCGCGAGCAGGCGCTTGCGAGGGTGTGCATTCGGGTGGCAGGACCGATGGTAAGGCGGGGGGACCGCCGTGGGGCGCGCCAGATGCTGGGACGCGCAGTGCGCCTCTTTCCCTGGGATCTCAGGATTCTACTCTATTGGCTGGCTGCGCTCTTGCCAACTGCCATTGTCGATTGGGTTTTGAGCGTTCGAAGACTGCTGGGCCTGTATGGCTTAGCCTGCCGCTGACCGAGGAAGAGAAGGTGGAAGTGGACCTGCGCATCCAGGCGGCGGCGCCGGATGTCGTCTGGGTGGGCATGAGCACGCCCAAACAGGAACGCTGGATGTACGAGCACCGCGGCCGGCTGAGCGTACCGCTAATGGCCGGAGTGGGTGCGGCTTTCGACTTCGTCGCCGGCACTCTGAAGCAAGCCCCGGCCTGGATGCAGGAGAACGGGCTCGAGTGGTTCTTCCGCCTCGTGCAAGAGCCACGCCGCCTCTGGCGACGCTACCTCGTGATTGGATCAAAATTCCTGTGGAACGTCTCGTTGGAATTGTCGGGCTGGAAGAAATTCTGATGGCCGGTAGGTGAACCGCCTGGGCAGGAAAAATCGCAGAGTTCTGGCAATGGGAAGGGCTTTGCTCATCGGGTCGTCCGCCCCGATGCAATCGGGGCAGGCTCCACCGGGGATCCAGACCGTCGGCGGTCGATTTCCAATGGCTTGCGGAGTAGATTCCCGCTTTCGCGGGAATGACCAGTGTTTCGAAAGGGATCCCATTCCAAATGACACCACTACCGCCCAGCGCGTTGATATCTTGAGCGAATTGAGCTAGTATTGACGTAACGCTCATCACCGGATGAGGAAGGATACTCCTCCATGAGCGAATCTAACCGACGTAGGTCCGACCGGGTTCAACTCACCATTCCCCTGCGCATGAAAGGCTTGGATGAGGCTGGGCGTCCTTTTGAGATCCCCGTCCACACCACGAGCCTGAACCGCGATGGGGCTCGAATCTACAGTACTCGTCCCTTGTCTCCCGGCCAGATGGTCCGCCTTCTCAACCCCTTGCGCCACCGCGAGGCCGAGTTTCGAGTGGTGGGCCCAGTTTCTCCTCCGGTGGAACACGGCGGGGAATGGGGCGTGGAGTGCGGGAATCCCGATGCGAACATGTGGGGGATTAACTTTCCCAAACAGATCGAAGAGGGTGAAGCGAAGGCGTTGCTCGAATGCCATATGTGCCACGAGGTGGCCGTAACTCAACTTTCGCTGGTGGAAGTGGAGGTTTTGGAGACTTCTGGAATCCTGTCAAAACCTTGCAGGAAGTGTGCAGCGAATACTCCTTGGGGCTACCCCGAAAAGCAACTGGCTATGGGTGCGCCACCGGATGAGTATGCGGCGCTGCCCAGCGCCCCGGCTGCGGTGCCCCCGCGAAGAGAGCGTCGTGAGCACCGGAGGGTGCCCCTCCAGCTCCCTGTGCGCATCCGTGATTATCACGGCGGCGTTGAAGTCACCACGGCCGAAAACGTTTCCAAGGGTGGGTTCTGTTATATCAGCGAGAAGAACTACTACGTGGGCGAAGGAATGCTTACGGTGTGCCCCTACACTGCCAGCGGTCAGAATATTGAATCAAGTTCCGTGATCGTTCGCGCTCAGCTCATTTCCGGAAGCGCTCGAAAGAATTATGGAGTTCGTTACCGGCCCACGATCTAATCCCAGAGCGATATCAGGACGATGGCTCTGGGCGCGTTTTCTCTGCAGGGCTTCCTTGAGTGCATAAAGGTGAAAGAAACATCCTGCGCAGCCTGGGGGCTGGTTAGTTGAAGCCTAAATCAGGTCGTGCCCCCCACCATCTTCACGCAAGCCTGAACCAGGAAACATCATGCGCAGCCTAGGGGCTGGTTAGTTGAAGCCTAAATCAGGTCGTGCCCCCCACCACCTTCACGCAAGCCTGAACCAAGCTCACTGGCCGCCCATCTTTATGTTGGTCCAGCGTTTTCGTGAGTTGGAATCGCCGGCTCCGTGACTACCGGCAGTCCCTCTCCCATCCTGCCCCTTCCCGCTCCCACCTTTCCCCGCCTCTCCCCGGACCCACCGGTAGGCCTCGAATCCCTACACCTGCAGGCTCCGGCCCGCAACGGCCTCTACCCACCGGCTGGCAACCGTTGTCCTGACCGATTAGGGAAAGCCGCGGTCGGGGTATGGCGGAGCCGCGTTTTATTCTGCTCATCTGTGGGGAAAAGTCCGGGCCAAAAAAAGATGGGGTCGCCCTTTCGAGCAACCCCGGGGTATGGATGGGCGGGATTCATGACTTACGCGCCCAACATAAAGCAGGTCGCAGGTGGGCGTCAATGGTACGAAAGTACCGGGAGCAACAGCTTATGCCAGGCAGGAAAGGCCGACAGCGATGAAGAAGCTCGCTGGCAACCCAGGCCGAGAAGACTTCGCGCAAGAATAGCCGGAGTAATCCCAGAGTTAGCCGGGGTCCTGGCAGGCCGTGCGAACCCGCGCGACGGCTCGCCCTATGGGGTTATCCTTCCTGCGTTGACTAACCTCGGGACGGGGCATAAGATTCGCCATTGGGTATTCCCCTCGCCAAGGAGGTATCTCCTGACCATGGACATGCAAAACGACATAGGTGAAACAGCAGGGAAGGTTTGGCAGGCGCTCTCCGATGAAGGGCCGCATACAGTCGTCCAGTTGAAGAAGAAACTCAAAGCCCCAAACGAGTTATTGTTTTTTGCACTTGGGTGGTTAGCTAGAGAAGACAAGGTTGAAATTGTTTCTGCGCAGAAGAGCTTCCGCGTTCAGCTGAGGTAGTTGAGGGGCGGTCCGCCAGAAATCGACGCAGCAAGCTGACCTTGCGAAGAGCTGGTCTGGCTGGTTGCGGAAAAACTCGCCCCCGACGAGGTAGCGGCGATCCCGATCACGAACATCGGGACAGGTTTTCACATCGCCACAGGTCCTGTGTTTTCATCGCCAGCATGGCGACGTCCCGATGAAACCGGGACAGGTTCCGTCGCCGCTACACGTTTTTCCGCAACCTGCTAGGGCGCGGCTCGACTGGCCGGCACTGTAGACGCTCGTTGTCGCTCCGGAGACGAGGTACTGACAGGGTCAGGCGCGTCGGAGAAGTCTCTTGCGTTGGTCGCAATCTGCGCGCGCGGATAGACAAAGAACGCCTTTATGCCACCCCTCGTAACGCCCAGTCGATCCATTCCCCCGCACGGGAAGACTCACACGGTACTTTCGTCCCGCTACCTTCGAGCTGTAGACAGATTTCATGCCCATGTTAGGATCACTCTATGCATTAAGACGAGTTGAGTGAGGGCATGTGGGAGCCAGCGGGACTGCTGCGAGCGAACGCCAAGGATCTTTGGTGAAGGCTGAATCAAGGGAAACTGCAAACTCAAGCGCAGACCCTCTTGAGACGCTCACGCTAATGATCTGCGAGCTCTTTGCGTCGGAGTTCTGGTGCGAAACCATGGGGCCCTTAGCTGAGAAGATTGCTGCCGAGATGATGAAGCGATTCCAGATCATCCCGAAGGACCGATCTTAATCGTTCTTCCCTCAAGATGACCCGCTGCCCTGGGAGTGCGGGTTAAACGAGCTCCTCACCCCATATACCCGTGAAATCGAGTTTCACTAATCTACTGGACGAGTTCCCTCTAGCGGCGCTACCGGAAACACGCCAAGCTTCGCACGCGTCGATCCCACATGTACAGAGGATCAGAGATTCATGAGATGATCGGAGGCGGTCAGGGGTTCGAAGCAGAGGGTGTTTATGCGCTGACCCACCACGTTGGCGAAGTACTGGAGAATCGCCGTCAGCTTCAGGATAGCGGGTTTTTCGCGCAGTCGGAGCCAATGCCGGGTGATCAGGGAAACGAAGACCAGGCGGAAGCACAACACCACGAACCGCTCTTCAAGCGAATAGCGCTGGTTCACGTTGGCGGCATTCCTGAGCAGATAAGTAAGTGCCCGGAAATCGCACTTGAGCTTCATCTGAAGCTGGAGGGAGTCGAAGGGCGCGTTCATTTCTTCCAACGCCTTACGCACGGCAGGGAACTCCAGGCGGTTGGCGTTGACAATGCTCAGGAAGTACTCCCGGTCGAATTGCCGGCGCAGGATGCGTTGCAGGGTGCCCTGCAGATAGAAGAAGAAGAGCGCGGTAGAGAGGATCAAGATTAGGGCGGCCAGGAACATCGTTTGCCTCGCTCAACCTTCCAATTCTGCCGGGACCGTGGTCACGCACGAACCCATTTCAGCCCGGTGCCGTTGGAGTCTTCGCTAACGTGGACAGCTTAAAGGGGAACCTCCACGGTTGGCAATAGTACGACAGTACGGGCTTGCCGGTATCGAGGTGGGGCACCGAGCGATCCCCGTGGAAGCGCGGGTCCTCTCGGGTGGCGCCTGGCTCTGGTCCCGTGCCCGCCTGGTAAGGTTCTTTTCGGAAGCGTTCGCAGTCAACCAAAGCGCCGTGTGGGCAGAGCGGGTTCGGGACTTCTTTAGGCGGTCACGGGACTGGCTTGGGAAATCGCAGTTCCCCAACGCGCAGACTCGCGAAGTCCTCCACCCCTTCGAGAATTGTGCTAGAATCGTGCAAGTTTTCGAGTCAGACGGGCCGTTAGCTCAATTGGTAGAGCAACTGACTCTTAATCAGTAGGTTGGGGGTTCGATTCCCTCACGGCTCACCAAACACCTTGATTCTGCCATACTTACAGGCAGTCCGTCCCTACCGACTGGTAGCGGGTTTTCTTCCTGACTACCGTCTCTGACCAGTTTTGGGCGATTGGCCATCTGTGAGAAGGCCCGTTCAATGGCGTCCGCTTGCGGATGGCAGTATCTCTGCGTGATGGTGATAGAACTGTGCTCGGCAATTCTTGCCAGCGTGAAAGCGTCGCAGCCCGCCTCTGCCCGCCGCGTCAGCGCCGAGTGGCGCAAGGAATACGGCTGGAAAGGCTTCACGCCAACCTCTACAACATCAGCATGCCGGGTGACAAAGCATGAGTCCAGGCTGGCCTGAGCGCAAACAGCTTCATGCCAAGGCTTGCTGTGCTTGCTGTTCGCCCATCCCACATCCACGCCCTCCCCAGCGCCTGCCTCTTCTAAAGCCTCTTGAGCCGAAAAACCTGAACCACGAAGGCCTCAAAATGAAATCTTCGTGGTCTTTGCGGTTCAGCTTTTACGGACTTCTTCTTTAAGGCGCTTTAGATGGCCGCGGCCGAGTGCCTTCACCTCGCAGCCAAGCTCGAAGTAGCGTCGGATATCTTTATCCTGAAGAATACCAAAGCAGTCGACTACGGCGATTGGTCCCCCGGCCCACTGGACCACCTCATCCGGATTCAGCTTCAGATACGGCGCATGCCGGACGGCGAGAATCAAGGCCTCCACACCGCTGAGCGCCGCCGGCAGGTCTTTTTGCACGCGCACGTGAACCAGGTCCTGCTGCCCGCGGAAGAACCTCGCCCACGAGTGCCCCGGCGCGGGATAAGTATCCTGGCTCTCCAGCTCGTACCAATGGTCGACATACGGATCGTGCACGGACATCTCTGCCCCCATCTCGGTAAGCTTGCGCAGGACGAGCTCGCTGCCGCTGTAACGCGTGTCGCCGACATCCTCGCGGTAGCTCGCGCCCGCCAGCAGGACGCGCGCGCCTGCGATGTACCGGCCCATGTTGCGCAGCGCATCGCGGGTGAGTTCCGCCACGTGCAGGCCGCGTGTGTCGTTGATGTCGATCGCGGCGGTGCTCATCTTGAAGATGCTGTCGCCGTCTTCGAAGCCGAGGATGTGCCTGTAGGCCCAGTAGCCCAGCCCGCCGTCTTTGGGTAGGCAGTACCCTCCGATGCCGGGGCCCGGGAAGATGATGTTGCTGTGCGTCGGCCTCATCTTGATGGCCTTGATGACCTTGGTGAGATCCACGCCGTTGCGCTCGGCGAAGATCGACCACTCGTTCAGGAAGGCCAGAATTGTGGCGCGGTAGGAGTTCTCGACAATCTTGGTGGTCTCCGACTCGATCGGCCGGTCCATGACCGTGAGCGGAAATTTGTCGACATTGAGAACCTCACTCAGGAACTTGACCGCGCGCTCTTTGGCCTCGGTGTTGCAGCCGGAACAGACTCGCCAGAAATCGCGAATGCTGCTGACATAATCCTTCCCCGGCATGACCCGCTCGAAGCTGTGAGCCAGCAGCGGCTCCGCCTCGATGCGGCGGGCCCGGAACGCCTTCTTGAGAATCGGCCAGGCCACAAATTCGGTTGTGCCCGGGGCGACCGTGGTCTCGATCAGCACCAGGCATCTGGCCTGGATTTTTTCGCCGATAGTTCTCAGGGTCGCCTCCAGCGCGGCCATGTCGACTTCGCCGGTTTTCATCGTTCCAAGCCGGTTCTTGGCGTAGTCGCACTGGACATCAACCACGACGCAGTCGGCCAGGGCGAGGCAATCCGCGTTGTAGGTGGCTGTGAGCGTTTTCTTTTCCAGGACACAGCGGGCAATCATCGGGTCGACCTGCGGGTCTTCGGCTTTTACGGGAGACTCCCCGCGGTTCAACATGGGAATCTTCCAGTAGCTGCGCGTGCTGGGCCGCTGGCAGCCGATGACGAGTTTGGTGGGATGGCCGTCTTTCTTGTCGGCCGCGTCGGCCACGATGGCGGCCATCACTGCTCCCACAAAGCCCAGCCCCACCACCACGACAACCTCTTGGCCCTCTGCCCGTGCGGCAGCCGTAAGTGATTCGAGCCGTTTGTACTCCGCCGCGTATTCTTCCTTGCACGGCAACGGAAACTTCTCCCCCATTGGACTGATCGAAAATTCCGGCATGATAGACCTTTCTATGATGTGAATTCGCTGGCGTATTCCTGCATGTGAGAGCCCCTGAGCATCTGTCAGGAGTCCTCCGGCACTGTGCGGTTTTACCAGCAAACCGGCTCGAACGAAAGCGGATTTTTTGGATGTCTAGCGGGAATCTACTGCGAACGAGACCGCGAGTCGTGCTCCCTTCGGAAGAAGTTCTTTCTTTTCACTGCACTACATCAAAAAAAAGTCTTTCCAGTTTCCAGCTATCAACGGGGCTTCACCTGGGTGGACCTGGGAGCGTGTTATTTCATTTGGTAGCGCTCTCTCTAAGCCGTTGCTTCGTTGTGAATACCCCACTCTTAATCAGTAGGTCGCGGGTTCAATTCCCTCACGGCTCACCAGCAAACCCGTCGTTTGAACGAATGCGCTCGAATCCAATGTCTGCCCAAAATCCGGCAAGCGTCTGCAATGGTATCCTGGTGGCCCACCTTCGAGGGCCTGCGAATAGGATGGTGGGCGATGCAAACGAGCGAGAATCTCGAAAGGCTCCTCCGCTTCCGCAATACCGGACCGATTTAGGGATTGTCTCCCCCGTCCCTTTGTGGTAAATATCCTGTGACGTGTTGGCGCTAGAAGCCTACCTGAGCGAACTTCGCGACATCCGCTCTCTGGGTGCGGCGGTAGAAGAGACCGCGTACTACCCCGCGCTCGCCACCCTGCTGACGGAAGTTGGCAAAAAGCTGAAGCCGAAAGTCCGATGCATCATGGGGCTTCAAGACCTCGGAGCTGGTTTCCCTGACGGTGGCCTTTTCACCGAAGAGCAATTCGATAAAAAGTACACCCTCAAGCCACTTCCAGGGCAGCTCCCTTCACGAGGCGTCATCGAAGTCAAACCCGTCAAAAGCGACGCATGGCTTACTGCGGAGGGCGAACAGGTTTCCCGCTATTGGGGCAAGTACCGGCAAGTCCTGGTCACGAACTACCGGGATTTCGTTCTAGTCGGCCAGGACGCCGAGGGCAAATTTGCAAAACTGGAACCGTTCCACCTTGCCGACAGCCAGAAAGCATTCTGGGCCGCCGCCGTGCATCCGCGCAGCCTTGCCGAGAAGATCGGCCCACGGTTCGAGGAATACCTCCTGCGCGTCATGCGGCACGCCGCGCTGTTAGCCGCGCCGGAAGACGTCGCGTGGTTTCTGGCTTCTTACGCTCGGGACGCCAGGGCGCGCATCGAGGGTGTTGAACTCGCCGCACTGGCAACGGTGCGCACGGCGCTGGAAGAAGCGCTGGGTTTGAAATTCGAGGGAGAAAAGGGAGAGCACTTCTTTCGCTCCAGTCTGGTTCAAACGCTCTTCTACGGCGTCTTCTCCGCGTGGGTGCTATGGGCAAAGCAAAATCCGCCCACGTCTAAAGCGCGCTTCGACTGGTACACCACGGCCCGCTACCTGCGCGTGCCGATGATTTCCAAACTCTTCCAATTGGTCGCCGACCCGCAAGAACTCGAAACCCTCAAGCTCACCGAGGTACTAGATTGGGCAGGTTTGGTTCTGAACCGCGTTGACCGCCGCTCGTTTTTTGACAGGTTTCAGGAATCCCACGCCGTGCAGTACTTCTACGAGCCGTTCCTCGAAGCGTTTGACCCGGAGCTGCGCAAGGAATTGGGCGTCTGGTACACGCCACCGGAGATTGTCAAGTACATGGTGGAACGTGTGGACACCGTGCTGCGCCAGGAGTTGGGTCTGCCGCTCGGCTTGGCGGATAAGAACGTGTACGTTCTTGACCCCTGCTGTGGCACGGGCTCGTATCTTGTCGAGGTTTTGGACCGCATTCACCGCACGCTCAAAAAGCGCGGTGAAGATGCCTTGACGGCGAGCGACCTCAAGGAAGCAGCCCAAAAACGAGTTTTCGGATTCGAGATTCTGCCCGCACCTTTCGTCGTCTCGCACCTCCAGCTTGGCTTGCTCTTGCAGAACCTCGGCGCGCCGCTCTCAGAGAAATCGAAAGAGAGAGTCGGCGTCTACCTCACCAACGCGCTCACTGGCTGGGAGCCGCCCAAAGGTCCCAAGCAGCGTCTTATCTTTCTTGAGTTGGAGGAAGAGCGCGACGCCGCCGAGCACGTCAAGCGCGAGGTTCCGATACTGGTCATCCTCGGCAACCCGCCGTACAACAGCTTCGCGGGGATTGCCAAGATGGAGGAAGAGCGCGACCTTTCCGAAGCCTACCGCACCACTAAGCGAGCACCCGCGCCGCAGGGGCAGGGGTTGAATGATCTTTACGTGCGGTTCTTCCGCATGGCTGAAAGGCGCATTGTAGAGAAGACCGGCAGGGGCGTGGTGTGTTTGATTTCCAATTACTCGTGGCTCGATGGCCTATCCTTCACAGGCATGAGGGAGCGGTATGTGAAAGCGTATGACGCCATCTGGATCGACAACCTGCACGGCGACCGGATCATCTCCGAGTACGCACCGGACGGCCGAACCAGCGAGACGGTGTTCGCGGTGCAAGGTAAGTCGCCCGGTATAAAGATTGGGACTGCCGTAAGCCTGCTCGTCTCAAAGCAAGCGGCCCTGAAGTCGAAGGATGCCCGAGTCCTCTATCGGGATATGCACCAAGCCAGAGCGGATGACCGTAGACGAGCTCTGATCGCCAGCCTCAGCGATGCTCACCTGGTAGAAAGATATGGAACATTAGAGCCAGTCGCCGCGATCGGCCTTCCCTTCAAACCGCGAGCCCTCGCCCCGGATTACCTGCAATGGCCTCTGCTGCCGGAGTTGTTTCCCGTTTTATTCCCAGGAGTCAAAACCAGCCGTGATGACGTGGTTGTGGACATCGACCGCGAACGTTTGGTTGAGCGGATGGAGCAGTACTTTGACTTGCAGGTCAGCCACGAAGAGATGCGTCGGATTTCTCCGGTGGCCATGACTAAGGCCGCCGGGTTTGAACCAGAGGCAGTCCGTGATTACCTCCGCCACCGCGGATTCAAACGGGAGAATATCGTACGGTATTGTTACAGACCTTTCGACCTCCGGTGGGTTTATTGGGAGCCGGAGACCACGCTTCTGGATCGGAACCGGGCCGACTACTTCCCCCAGGTGTTCGAGGGAAATGCGTGGTTGGTCGCCCAACAGAAGCCGCGACGAGAATGGTCCAAACCGCAGTATATCCAAAGCATCGGTTGCCTCGACTTGATGGATCGTGGGGCCAGCTGCGTTTCACTTTACCTGAAACCTTCAGACGAAAGGCCGCGACTGATCTCCTCAGACGAGTCAAAGGACCCTCGCATCCTGGCTAACGGCACACGTCTCAACATCAGTGATTTACTCGTCACGTACCTCGAGCAATCCGCAAACATGGAGGATCCCTCCAGAGTTTTCTATCACGCTCTTGCCACCCTGCATGCTCCTGCCTACTACTCCGAGAACTCCGGTGCTTTGCGCCAAGACTGGCCGCGCGTCCCCTTACCGGGAAGGAAGGAAGCATTGCTTGCCTCTGCGGGTTTGGGAAAGCAGATTGCTGCCTTATTCTGTACTGAACACGACGTAGGGGTGATTCATGAACCGCCAGTACAGAAGATCGCCGCCTTCAGTCTCCCGAAAGGAACGACTCTCGATGAAGCTAAGCACTTTGCAGTTACCGCCGGGTGGGGCCATGCGGGCAGGGAGGGCGTCACGATGCCGGCGAAGGGAAAGATTACAGACCGCGATTACACGGAGAAAGAGCGGGCGAGTTTAGGCGACGCGATCAACCTTCTTGGGGAGCGTACTTGCGACGTTTACGTGAATGAAGTGGCGTACTGGTCCAACATTCCACTGCGGGTTTGGGAATACACCATCGGGGGTTATCAGGTCATCAAGAAATGGCTCGCCTACCGCGAGGAACGATTGCTGGGCCGCGCCCTGACCAAAGATGAAGTGCGCTATGTGCAGGAAATGGCCCGCCGTATCGGGGCCATCCTTTTGCTTGAGCCTGCGTTGGACGCGAACTACCGGAGCGTAAAGCAACATGCCTATACATGGACAACCTAGGAGCGCAGCGCCGATCCCGAAATCCAATCCCGCATCGTGCGCGACCTTTGGAAACTCTTCCATGCAGCGACCCGCGCCATCCGCGAAAAAGACGGACATTGATTTTCGGAGGCTGCTTGTGCTGGCGGATGAAGAAGAACCTGAAAGTCTTAGAGAAGGGCTGCGGTGGGCATCGCACGTTCCTGAGGGCCTCCTTGGGGATGCTAGATACTTTCTTGAAACGGCGCGCCGCCTCGAACGTGAAGACACCGAGAAACGGGTAACGTATGTCCGAGCCTCGGTCATTGCGGGTTTCGCCGCGCTGGAGGCGTGGGTGAATGGCCTTTCATTTGTGCTGGCCGAGTATGACAACGAATTGGAACTACACGAGCGTGCCTTCCTTCAAGAGCAACGAGTGGAATTAGACAACGCAGGTTACTTCGTGATACGTGGCGGGCGATACCGTGGCTTGGAAGAGAAGATTAGGTTCTTCCATTGGAGACTTAAGGGAACGGAAATCGACAGTAAAGACCCGACCTGGATTGCCTTTGATTTTGCCAAACGGCTTAGGAATAAGATTGTCCATCCCAAACCTGGAATGACTACTTGCGAGGAACCAAGTATGGCTGCTGCCGAGTCGGCTCTGAAAGCGGTGACCGACGTAATCCACACCTTCCTTAGAGCCTAGGGATTTTGGTGTGCCAAGAATCTCTTGCGAAGCGTGCAGGCCAATCGCGTTACTCCCGCGATGGAAGCGGGAATCACCGATCACGTGTGGACAATCGAGGAAATGATTGATAGCGTTACGCCTAGCGGAGGAGCTATCCACAAATGATTGACATCAGAGAAGCTTTGGTCTCAATTCTCAAATGCATTCGTGCTCAACAGACGGCGGTGATCGACAATACGACTTCGCTTGGAGCCTTACTAGAGTATGCCGAGGAACACGCCGCGGGTTTTCGCGCTTACTTCGAACAATATCAAACTTCAGATCGGGAAGTTTCCGGGCTTTTAGCTGAACTTGCTCGATTATTTCAGGTAATAAACGAAGTAATCGAGAGGTTGGAATCTGGCGAAGCTTTGAAGGTTTGATTTGCATCGGGCATACTCCTATATTAGACTTCATCAATCGATGTCAAGGAACAAGGTAAGTCGCCCCGGGCAGCGAACGTCTCCGATGCCTATCCAGCGAACAAGCAACACGGCCGTGACAATCGATGGGCCGACCTCCGATGAATTAATCGAAGTCCTGGGTAAGGCGCTGGACTTGAGAGACAACGACACCGCTGGGCATTCGAATCGGGTGCGCCGCTACTGCCTAGAGATTGCGAAGGCTATGGGCTGCTCGGCGGAAGAGTTGAAGCAGATCGCCCGTGCAGGAACTCTGCACGACATTGGCAAGATAGCCGTTCCAGATGCCATATTGCGTAAGAACGGGAAACTCTCTCCCCAAGAGCGGAGAATAATGGAGACGCATGCCTGGGTGGGTTTCACCCTCCTCAGACGTAGTCACTTCCTTGAAGATGTGGCGAAGGTCGTGCTCGCGCATCATGAGCACTATGATGGAAAGGGCTACCCTCGGGGTCTGAAGGAGGATGAGATAGTTCTTGGGGCACGCATATTTGCCGTGGCCGATACCCTGGATGCGATGACCTCGGACCGCCCTTACCGCCGGGCGCTACCATTCTCTGCTGCCCGGCAGGAAATCCTCCGTGAATCGGGCCGCCAGTTCGACCCGAAAGTAGTCGAGGCATTCGACTCCGTCCCCGAAAGCGTTCTCCTCCAGATCATGTCAGACGAGAAAAGGCGCTCCGCACGCGTCCCTTTCCGCGCCACGGTGAATTGCATTCAGGGCGGGCAGCACTACACCTTAAAGGGTGTCAATATTAGCGAAGGGGGATTGCTGCTGGAGAAGGATGAAGGGATACGCCTTGGGGATGAATTGGAGGTGGAATTTGAATTACCTCAAGTGGGCCGACCGCTGAGGCTCAAAGCAGAACCTATTCGGAGAGAACTGCCCGACAGGACCGCCATCGCGTTCCGCTTTCCCCATCCCAAAGACAAGGTAGTTCTGCAACGTCATATCGCTGGGCTAGTTGAAGCTTACTCAGGGAGCTTCTCTGGCCTAAAAAAGATAGCGTAGGATGCGCCGCGACTGTGGGGACTTTTGTGGGGACCTCTTATCCATTTGCACTAATTTTGGTGCAGCTCAAATCATCTCGCCACAACTCACAAACTCATTGACCTACAAGGCGTTGCAGGGGTTTCTGCCTTCCAATCAATGAGTTGCAAGATAGTGTTAAAAACGGCTCTTAATCAGTAGGTTGCGAGTTCGATTCCCTCACGGCTCACCAAATCCTCTGATTCTCCGCCATTCTCAGGTTGGCCTGGCCTGCCACTCGGTGGCAATTCTCATTGTGGCCATCGTCGATGACCACGTAGGGGCTACCGGCCCTCTTTGCGAAGGGAGATTGCGTCAGCTATGATAGATTTCAAGGTGCCATGGGCCACGACGAGGAGCCTGTCCCCATCCCGATTACCGACGTCTTTGACCTCCACACCGTCCAGCCCAAAGAGGTGGAAGCCGTCGTCGAAGCCTATCTCGAGGAAGCGAACCGCCTGGGCCTGAAAGCCCTCCGCATCATCCACGGCCGCGGCATCGGAGTGCAACGGGAAATCGTGCGCGCCGTGCTGGCCCGCACCCCGTTCGTCCTTTCCTACCAGGACGCGCCTGCTGAAGCCGGAGGCTGGGGAGCTACGCTCGTGACCCTGCGCTAGTCTGAATTTCTCACCACACTGTGCCTTATTCCCGGGAGGGCGGAAGGGCAGGGTTTTAACCCCGCCGAAATCGCGGGTTCGCATTTTCTGCTCGTCTCGCGCCCAGCGCAACTCTTTCCGACAAACTGCGCGGGGCGCGAGACGAAGAAACAATTACGAGCGTTGTGTAACGGCGGGGCTAGAGCCCCGCCCTTCGTCGTCCGTGGTGAGAAATTTGCGCTAGTCCCGTGCCCGTCTGGCCAAGTACTTTAAAGGATTATCCTATTGGCGCCGCTTCCGCAACGCGCACCCGGGATATTTCCAGTTGGTCTCCGACGCGTGTCTCCGTGCGGAAGACCGTGTGCGTGGGAAGCTCCAACAGGCTCTTCGCTTTGAGCCTCACCTTCGAAATGCGGAAGGGGCGTACGTGCTCCTCGACCTCGACCACGACGTGATGGCGGTCGAGGAAAATCAGATCCAAGGCATACAACATGCCAAAGGTATGGACTCCGTGCGACGGGACAATCCACAGGCCAGCGCCGGGGCGTGCCCAGCGCGGAGTAGTACCCAGCAGACCCACGAGTCGGCTGAAGTAGCCATCGGCCACTTTGGCGTGTGTCGCGATGAATCTCTCGCGGGTCTGGTTATAGACACAAACGTACTTGCCGCCGTCCAGATCTGACTCGTACACGGCCCCTGCCTCGTTGCTCGAAGTCCTTACTGACCGGCGATTTGACGGCCTACTTGGCAGCCTTGTGGGTTCGCCGCCAAACAATGATGAATAGGATGATGACCGCCGCAATGCCGGCGATAACACGAATTGTGTTGGTATCCATTACCAGGCTCCTCTCTTCATTGGATTTCTTCCTTCTAACGCGAACGATGCGCGTCGTGCTGCGCGTTGGCGCGTCATTTCTGAACTTGCCCGAAGCTGTGAACCAAGCTGATCACAGCCGGACCCAAAATGACCACAAACAGCGCCGGAAAGATAAAGAACACCAAAGGGAAGACCATCTTGACGACGGTCTTAGCCGCCATTTCTTCGGCACGCTGCCGGCGTTTGGTGCGTAGGTCGTCAGAGTGGACGCGCAGCGACTGTGCCACGCTCGTGCCGAAACGGTCGGTTTGAATCAGCGTGGCGACCAAGGCTTTGATATCATCCACCGCCGTGCGTGTGGCGAGAGAGCGAAAAGCTTCCGTCCGGGTCTTGCCCACGTGCATCTCGGCATTGACGAGGTCGAATTCCTCACATAACTCGGGATGCGCAAGCCTCAACTCCTGGCCGATGTACAAGAGCGACTGATCGAGTCCCAGGCCCGCCTCCACGCAGATGACGAGAAGGTCGAGGGCATCCGGCAACGCCAGGCGCAGCGCTTGCTGCCGTCTTCTCACAAGGTACGTCAACCCGAACTCAGGCCCCATAAAACCCACTAACGCAGCAAAACTCAGGATAAAAATGGGATTGAACCGGTAGAAACCCGTAAAATAAACCAAGCTAAGCAGGACGACAACCAGGATAATCTTGGCCGCCCGCAGGGCCACGGCTGCTTCGGGCCTCCGGTAGCCGGCCCGCGGCAAGAGGAGCGCGGCTCCCGACGCCTGACCCGAAGACTTGGGCAGAATCTTAGCGACGCCCGAGAGAAGCCACGCGACCAGTCTCTGTCGTTTTTCCTTGAAGCCCGTTGGGTGCCCGGCAGGAAGTCGCCAGAGGCGGCCGAGACGCTCCGTGACCAGCAAGGAGCCACCGGAGAACGCAAAGACCAGTGCCACAGCGATCAGGACCAACGCCCCGAAAACAACAGCAGCAGGCCCGAGCATGGCGGCTGGTTCTCCTTGAGAGTTTCAGACCTTGATTCTGACAATCCACCACAGCAACGCGGCGCCGATCACCTGTAAGCTAGCGGCTGTGGCGAGCATGTACTGGCCCCAACGGTCAACAAACAGCAGCTTCACGTAGTCAGGATTGATCCCCCGCATCAGGGCCAACATGGCCAGGGGTAGAGCGATCAGGATGGCCGCGGTGAGGCGGCCTTGGGCGGTCCGAACCCGCACTTCACCGGCGATTCTAAACCTCTCCCGGATCACGTGGGCGAGGTTGTTCAAAATCTCAGCCAGATTCCCACCCGTCTCCTTCTGAACCAGGAGTGCGATCACAAAAAGGCGAACGTCGATGAGCGGTACACGCGTACTGAGGTTGAGCAGAACGTCCCTTAGCGGCAGACCAAAGCGCTGCTCGTCAAAAGTGACCCGGAACTCTCCAGCGACCGGTTCAGGCAAGTCTGTGGCCACGATTTCAAGCCCCGTTGTGAACGAGTGCCCCGCGCGTACCGACCGAGATAGCAAATCAATCACCTCGGGGAATTCCCTTTCGAAGGCCCGCAGACGTCGCAGGCGCTTCAAGGCAACATATCCCACGGGACTTAGGGCGGCTGGGATTGCCAGCACGGCGGACAAAAGGAGGTTGCCATACAGGACCTGGACAATTTCCAAGGTCAGCGCTCCCAGCACAGCGCACATAAGCACCAGTTTACCCGGCCTCACCCGCAATCCTGCTTGAGCAATGGAATTACGCAATCGCGCCGACCACGTCCAACGGAGAAGGAACCGATTCAGCAACGGGATACTGCTGAGCAGTTCGTCACGGATCAGTCCCACGTTCAGGGTGGGCTTGCTGTAGGAAGTGCCCTTTTCGATGGCCTCGAGGCGCCCCCGAATGATGTTCCCCTGCCAGGCGCCACCCGCCAGCAGAAGAATCAGCACCCCGACCGTGGCGACGACTAAGAACGTGAGAACGGCGAACAGCGACGGCATCTTGCGATCCCTTTCTAAGGGAGGCGGGCGAGCTCAAACATCGACGGAGGCAGGTTGACCCCCGAGGCCGCAAGTCGCTCCGCAAGTCGAGGACGAATACCTGTGGCCATAAACTCCCCCAGGACGGCGCCGGTGTCTGCAAGGCCCGTCTTCTTGAAGGCAAAGATCTCCTGCATGCTAATGATCTCCGCTTCCATGCCGGTAATTTCAGCGATGCTCATCACCTTACGGGTGCCATCACTCAAGCGACTGACCTGCACGACCACATCGATAGCGGACGCGATCTGGCGCCGGGTTGCCACCTCCGGCAGGTTCAGGTTGCACATGGCCACCATGGTTTCTAAGCGTCCCAGAGCGTCGCGAGTCGAGTTTGCGTGGATGGTCGTCAGGGAGCCGTCATGACCCGTATTCATCGCCTGCAACATGTCGAGCGCTTCGTCGCCGCGGACCTCACCCACGATGATGCGGTCGGGGCGCATGCGCAGACAATTGATCATGAGCTGCCTCTGGAGGATGGCGCCCTTTCCCTCAATGTTCGGCGGCCGTGTTTCCAACCGCACCACATGGTCCTGGTGAAGCTGCAATTCCGCGGGGTCCTCGATGCTGATGATGCGCTCGCGATTCGAGATGAATGACGACAGAACATTCAGCAGCGTGGTCTTGCCCGCCCCCGTGCCCCCCGAGATCAGAATGTTCAAGCGCGCAGAAACGCAGCCGCGCAGCAGCGCCAACATCCCGGAGGTGAGAGTCTGATTGCGAAGCAGGTCATCCACCGTCAAGGGATCCCGCCCGAAACGGCGAATGGACAGGCAGGGTCCGTCAATCGCCAGCGGCGGAATGATGGCGTTCACGCGAGAGCCGTCGGCCAGCCGAGCGTCCACCATCGGTGAGGACTCATCCACTCGGCGCCCCACGGCAGAAACGATGCGGTCAATGATGGCGAGCAAGTGCGCCTCGTCCCGGAATTGGACGGGAGTCCGTTCCAGGAGCCCCAGGCGCTCGATGTAAATGTCTTTATGCGTATTCACCAGGATGTCCGAGATCGTGGGGTCCTTCAGCAGCGGCTCCAGAGGACCCAACCCGAACACCTCATCGAGGACTTCCTGCACAAGCCGCTCTCGCTCCGGCAGGGTCATCGGCGTGCTTTCCGCCGTCGCCAGGCTCTCGACGATTTGGGACACTTCGGCGCGCACCGCTTCCCGGCCCAACTGCGTAACGCGATCCAGGTTTAACTTCTGGAGCAGCCGGCGGTGAATAGCCACCTTCACCTTGCCGAGATCGACTTGACCTGTGGGGAAGTCTGCCATCCGCTCCTTTTAGCTCTTGGAAGAAAACAGGCCGAGGATTGTTCCGCGCTTCCCAGCGCTCTCCCGGCGGACGCCCGCAATCTGCTCAGCCATGGTGCGGAGCCTCGAGACCAGTTGATCGTTGTGACCGTGGGAGAGTGCTGTCCCCATGTTTACCGCTTTGCTCACCTGTCGGAAGTCATTCGGCAGGCGGGCGAAAATCGGCAGCTTCACCCGTTTCTCAAAGGCCTCCAAGGGCTCCTCGTCGGCGCGATGCCAGCGATTGATGACGATCCGAAAGCGGTTCGAATTGATCCCGAGGGAGCGCAACAAGAGAACTTGACGTTCCAAGCTCCACAAGCTGGGGACGTTGGTCTCTGCCATCAGGACGATCACGCGAGCCAGCCGCAGAACGGGCGCCCACTCGGACGAGCAATTGGTGTCGAGGTCGGCCACCACAAAATCAAAACTGCTCTGGGCCACATTGATCACCCGGGCGATGGCAAGGGGGGAAATCCGATCCCATTCATCAGCATTGGCAGCCCCGGCCAGCACCTCCACCCCGCTCTTGTGAATCGCCAGCAGTCCACTGAAAAGATGGCTGTCCAGCCGGTCGAGACTCTCCACCGCGGCGCGGAACGAAAAGCGGGGATCCAAGTCCAGCAGCAGCGCCGCATGTCCCAGCGGCCGCCCGAGATCGAACAACACCGTCCGCTTCCCGGCGGCCTGGGCTAACTGCACCGCGAGATTCACCGCTACGGTGGTGGTCCCCACCCCGCCTTTCGACCCTGTGACGATTACGAGTTTTTCCGCCTCCGACTGCGGCATGCCGCGCTGCTTGATCAGCCGCTCCAGCATCTCGCGAAGCACCATCGGATCGATCGGTTGAGGCAGGAACTCCCGCACCCCGCTGCGCATAGCCTGCATCAGCAGGTCCGGACTCGGCTCTTGATACGGCGAGCAGGCAATGATGCAAGCTGAGGGATGCAAATGGTTCAGTCGCGCCGCAAACTCCAGGGGAGTGCTGGGGTCACGTCCAATCTCCACCAACACCACATCCGGAACACCCGCTCGGGAGGTGGGACCCGCGCCCGCCATCAGGTCCCACTGTGCGATCGGCTGCACCAGTCCTGTCTGCTGCACCATGGCCAGCAGCGCTGAGCTGCTCTTCGTATCCAGGCTGACCACACCCACCGTCAACATGCTTCGGATCCTCTCGTACTTTCCTGACCCTTCTGCGCTGACAGAATCTCTTCTCCTATTTCTGACCCTCGGGCGTGCCCTTCGTCGCTGGCAGGGGCGGCAGGAATGGCGCTGGGAAGTTGGGGAGGGACTGTTGTTTCGGTGGCGACGCCATGTGAACGATGCGCGGCGTCACCATCACCAGCAGCTCATCCTGGGTCTTGTTGATCGAACGACTCTTGAACAACTTTCCGAGGATCGGCAAGTCCCCAAGGCCAGGGATCTTCGAGAGTTGTTCGATGACTTGGTTATTCACCAGGCCAGCAATCACAAAACTCTGCCCGTCCTTCAAAATCATCTCGGATTCCACGCGTCGCGTGGCGATGGACGGAATGGTAAAACCCTGAATGGTGAGCGCGTTCGTGTAGTCCAGAGAGCTCACTTCCGGAGCTACCTTCAGGTGGATCAGGCCGTCCGGGGTTATCACCGGAGTGAAAACAAGTCTCACCCCGTATTCCCGAAATTGGATCGTGACCACCGGCACGCCACCCGTTGAACCCTGAATCACCGGGAAGGGAAACTGTCCGCCCGCCAGGAAGCTCGCTTCTTTGCCCGTTTCCGCCAGCACGTTCGGCTCGGCGAGGATTTGCAGCAGATTCCTCTGTTGCAGCGCCTGGATGACGGCACCCAGGTTAATGTCCGGGCGGAAGATGAAGACATTCAGCAACTGGCTCAGTGTTATGGGAACCCCCGCCGAGCTGACCGTAGCGCTCCCTGTCTGGGTCGCTCCCCCGCTGACCGTCGTGTTTGACTGAAGCGTGGGGGGCGCATACTCCCCCGTGGTAGTGGTAAAAACATTTTTAGCGGGCGACGTGCTGAGCAGGTTGGTGCCAAACTGGCTCAGCGTGGACCGGTCTACTTCCGCAAATTTCACCTCGAGCAATACCTCTCCGGTGGTGGGCGCCACCGGGATTTCCAACAAGCTCACCACGTTTTCCTTTTTGGGAACCATAGCTTGCGCGATAGCTATCACCCGATCCGCCACCCCCTGCGAGGAGACATGCCCGGAGATCGTCACCACGCCCCCACGCGCGTCTACCTGGATCGGTTCATTGGGCAGCACTTGGTGGATTTTTCCGGCCATTTCCACCACGTCCAAGTCCACGAAGACGTCGAAGGTCTGGCTCTGTCCTGTCTCGTCCCAGATCACCAGTGAAGCAGCGCCTGGCGCCTTACCGTTGACCAAAATCTGCGTGGGACTCACCACAACGGTGCCCACTACCGCGGGGTCGGCCACCGAAATGCGCTGGATGCGCGCCTGAGAAGTGATCACCAGGGACCGCCCCCCCAGCACGTGCAGGGCCTCCGCGGACGGGCCCACCGGCGCCTGCACCCCGACCGCCGAGGCTTCCTGCGGCGCCGCTACCGCGCCGGCTTGACCCGCAAACGCCTCGGCTCGCCGCGGGCGCAAGCCCATAAACGCCAGCAGCATGACTGCCAGCAGCACTGCCGTCAGCCTCAGCCAAGGCCTTTTCGTTTTCGAGAGCTTCATGGAGCCGCCTCGTCTGCGTCCCTATCGGGGAAAAGCCTGGGTTTCAACCTTGTCACCCTGGATCACCTGCACCTTGTAAGGAGGTGGCGGCGGTGCCCGCCGACCTGCCTTGGCCGCGATCTTGCGAGCCACCGGAAGGGTCGCCGCGCCCTGAAACAAGGCGGCCCCTTGCGCCGGGGACAAATTCGCATTCGCTGTGTCAACGGCGTTGCGCAACGCCAAGTGGATTCTACCTTCCGCGGTCGCCAGGGTCAGCCTTTGCGCCTCTTCCGGTGTCACCAGCAGCGTCACCACAGGCGCCGTCTGGGGTTTTCCACTGCTGTCCGCCTGCAACTGCTGCCCCACCGCCAGCACGCGGATGTGTTCCAGAAAAGTGCGGGTCACTGGCCCTCCCGGCCCAGCTCCCGTCACCAAGACGTCCACGAGGGTGCCCGGCGTCACAAAGCCCGCCACTGCCACCACATCGTCTACCCCCACGGACACCGCCCGCATGCCGAGCGGTATCACCACTGCCAGACCCGATCCAGCCTCGCGCGACGCCAGCCTCTGTTCCAGAATGGCTTCGTTTTCCGCAACTGGCACAATCAAGGCCCGGCCCACGCAGTCTTCCCTCCGCGAAAAGGTTCCCTTCGGCTGTTTGCCCTCCGGCCAGTCTACAAGCTTCAGGTCGTCGGCCCCCAGAGGCTGTCCCATCTTCAACGGACCCGCCGCCACCACGACTTGGGTCAACTTCATCGGCTTCCCCACCCTCGCCATCGTCTGGGCCTCCCGGAGCTGCACGTACACATATCGGCTGGCCACAAGCGCCACCACCAGCGCCAAGCCCAATCCGAGCAACATCCGATCACGATTCATGCTCTCATCTCGACTTCAGAAGAAACCGCATTGCGGATAGTCCAACAAAGAAAATGCCCGTCGAAAGCGCCGCCGCCACACCAAAGGGAATCCTCAATAACCCCGAATTATCCAGTGTGATATCGCGGGCACTGCCCACGTGGAAGGTGGAATAGGCAACGAAAAGCAGCCACAGGTTGGAGAGGGTCTCTAGCACCTTCCCCTGCCGGATGATTTCCACCACGGCCATCACGCCCGCAATCAGCACGGTGCCCAAGAGCACCACAATCGCCCTCTGCGGGCCCAGAAACGCCCCTAGAGCCCCCATCAATTTCCAGTCCCCCGCACCCATACCCCGCATCACCACGAACGGCAGCAACACGCCAAGACTGATGCCTGCGCCTTCCAGGGCGGTCTTAGTTCCCGGCCAACCCCAAAGCACCGCGCTCACGGTCAAACCTACCAGTAGGGCAGGAATCGTGAGCCGGTTGGGGATCTTTCGTGACTGCCGGTCGAGCCAACCTGCCCACCCGGCTACGCCTACTGCCCCGGCCGAAACCGCGATCTCCTTCCACATACCGCTATCCATATCCATATTGTTTTTCGGCACTCTCGCCGGGTTTCTTGAGAAAATCTCGGCAGGGGTTGATGTAAGATCCCCTGCGGAAGCGGGGCTGACCGCGGCGGGATTCAGTTCAGCTCCGCTGCCTCAGCATTGTCGCCAGCACCCATTGAGAAGCCCCACGCCCCCAACGCCTGAGCTAAGGCCCGTCCCCTCCGAGCAAGAACCGGACGCTTCATGGCTCGCCAGTCTGTCGGAGAGGCAGCCTAACTCGTTGCCAGGTTCGCTGCTGTGTTAGTGAATACATCCTTCAGCGCGTTTGCGAACGTCTTAAAAGATGCGATAGCAGCCATCGCAACAAGCGTCAAAAGCAGGGCGCACTCCACCACGTCTTGCCCTTGCTGCTCCAGACAAAGCCGCCGCAGGAGCTTTCCCATCCTGGTGCCTTCGTGTGAGGATGACGACTGACAATTCGGCGCAGCCCACGGATGGGGTGGCCGCGACCGCTACACCTAAGACGGAGTCAGGTTGGCAGAGGCGCTGCTGAACACGCCGCTGATGGCGCTAGCCAGTGTTTTCATCGAAGTAATCGCCGCCAGAGCGACCAAAGCCAGCAGCAGACCGTATTCCACAAGATCCTGGCCTTCTTCTTCCAGCCAGAGCCGCTTCAAGAGATTCTTCATGCGTTTTGTCCTCCTAGAAGTATTAAGGCACTCTAACGCCACCTTGGAATTCTCATTACTACAGGCAGCCAGAATGCCAAACTCCAGGTAAGCTTCTATTCTCCTTTTCTTACTGAAAATACAAGGGTTGCGTGCGAGGCCGCCGAGCGCTAAGGTATCCCTTATGTGCGTTTCCTTTCGGTGTGACCTTTTGATGACAGGTTGGATGGGACCCTTCCACGTTCCGACTACTCTGGCTCCAAGAGGCTGGGCGACTCCCAGGCTAGATCCGCCAAATGCTTCAGGAAAGACATCCGCACCAACCTGGCACCTGCCTCCCGGTCGGACATCAAGGTGCTTTCTGGCAGTCGGGATGCACGCTTCTTCGGCTAGGCTAGGCGAATCCAGGAGACTCACGCGAGCCTTGGCCTACGGGTGCGGACCCTCCTTGCGAGGTATGGAGCCCCTGGGCGAATGAAAACGGCGGGGATTGCATAAGGTGGGCAGCGTCGCTTAGGATGAGGTCGGCCACCTCGACGCTGGCTAGCTCATGGAATTTGGTCTTCGACGCATCCGCCGCCGGGCGCAGTACGGGCCGGGGGTCGTGGTCACCTCGCTCAAGTTCCGGCTGCAGAAAATGGGGCTCGGGCGGTTCCGCATCCTCAATCCGCGCGGGCGAAAACTGCTGGAGAACCATTACCACGAAGTAAGGGATTCCAGCCCTCGGGAAGACCACAGCTAGCCTCCGCGGCGCGCAATGATGTTCTGGATCGAGCTCGGTCTGGTTCTCGCGGCGATGGTGCTGGCCTTCACGTTCCCCAGTCTGGGGTCGCGGGGGTTTCTCGGGCTGGAGTGTGCCTTCCGCGGGCTCGCCCGGCGCCGCAGGCTCGCCGTGCTTGCTATCGGCCTGGGGGCGCGGGCCGCTGTCCTTCCGGTCGAGCCGATTCCCGAACCGACCATTCATGATGAGTTTAGCCACTTGCTCCTGGGTGACACGCTTGCGCACGGGCGGCTGGCAAACCCCACGCATCCGATGTGGGTCCATTTCGAGAGTTTCCACATCATCTGGCATCCCACCTACGCCTCCATGTATTACCCAGCCCAGGGGTTGTTCCTAGCAGCAGGAAAGGTGATTGCCGGCCATCCTTTCTGGGGAGTGTGGTTGAGCGCCGGGTTGATGTGCGCAGCCATTTGCTGGATGCTGCAAGGCTGGTTGCCGGCGGGCTGGGCACTGCTGGGTGGATTCCTCGCTATCCTGCGGCTCGGCACCTTCAGCTACTGGGCTAACAGCTACTATGGCGGGGCTGTGCCCGCAATCGGTGGAGCGCTCGTTCTGGGAGCCTTGCCCCGCATCCAGCGGCGCCAGCGCGTGGGTGACGCCCTCCTGTTGGGTTTGGGTCTGGCGGTTCTGGCTGGCAGTCGGCCTTATGAGGGGGTATTCCTAGCCCTCCCGGTTGGCGTGGCTCTTTTCGCTTGGATGCTGGGGAAGAAAGGGCCGCCTTTCCGGCTCTCGATGCAGCGCGTGGTGGCTCCCATGGCTCTGGTGCTGGCTCTGGCGTCTGGCGCTCTGGCGTATTACCTCTGGCGTGTCACTGGCAGCCCTTTTCGCTTTCCCTATCAAATCAACATGCAGACTTATGGCTTGGTGTTTTTCCCCTGGCAAAAACCCACTTTCCCGCCCCAATACCACCACGCGGTCATGCGGAACTTTTATCTGGGCGAGTTCAATCTCGGCCAGTATGAACAGGCTCGTCAGCATCTCATCCTGCTGGCTCTGTGGAACGTTGTGCCTCTGTGGTTTTTCTTCATCGGACCGGTCTTGGTCCTTCCCCTGTTTATGCTGCTCCTTATCGCCCCCTACAGCTTCTCTTTCCGGACCGTCAGCGACAAGACCCGCCGACTGCTCCTGGTTTGCTTCTCGGTCTACTTTGGCATGGCATTAACCGTCTATCGCCCGTTGCCTCACTACGCAGCCCCGGCGACGGTCGCCCTATATGCGCTGATTGTGCAAGCAATCCGCCACTTGCGTCTCTGGCGGTGGCGTGGCAGGCCGGCGGGGCTGTTTATGGTGCGGGCGATACCCTCGACGTGCTTCCTCATGCTTCTGCTGCGCGCGGCCACTCCCCTACCCGGTATTCCAGTGCCGCCGCAGGACCCGCTAACCTGGTGTTCCTCGCACTGCGGGAATCTGGACCGGGCTCGCGTGTTTGCCGAACTCAAGGGCACTCCGGGGCGTCACCTGGTGATCGTGCGCTACAAGCCAAGTCACGATTGGCGCAACGAATGGGTGTACAACGAGGCCGACATCGACCATGCCAGGGTCATCTGGGCACGCGACATGGGCCCAGCAGAGAACCAAGAACTGCTTGCATATTTCAAGGACCGGCATGTTTGGGTGATTGATGCTGATGACACGCCGGCAAGGCTGTTGTCCTACGCGCCCCTTCTGGGGGGCCGCCGGGGGAAAGGTGAGCAACTGGCCCAGGCACAACCCTCAACATGACGTCCTGCACGGCGCGCAGCTTTGATGGTGCTGGGGCGCCATTTGCCCTGCCTCCGCCTGTAGTACCAAGTCGGCTGGGCCGGGATGTGGATCTTTTCTTTGTTCCTAGCGGGTTCCTGATCTCAAGTCTGTTGTTCAGTGAGTACAAGCGGTACGGGCGTATCGATGTCAAGCGGTTCTGGATCAGGCGGGCCTTCAAAATCTATCCCGCATTCCTCACCGGGTTCTCGGAGGATTGATCCCCAGCCATGGTTGCTGAGACTGGCCGGGATTTTGTCTATTGCATAGCGAGGTGGCACCAGAGCCAGGCAAGGCGTACGCGGAACGCGTGCGGAAACCTAATTAGGGATATCCACAGTAAAACTCGAACGGCCGATCAGATAACACGAGAGATAGGGCCTGAAAAGTCGGCAGACCGTCGCCCGGTCGGCCGCGTGGCGGCCCTCAACGTCCTGCCGAATGTCAGGGGGCATCGCACGCACCCTAATGAGTGTTAGGGCCTTAGCCGACACCGAAGACTCGCGCCAGCGGATCGGGGGCCAGCCCCTACTACAAGTGACGTGATGGTGCGGCAGGGGTTGGCCCCGATCTTGTGCAGTCCAGGGGAGCTTACCTTCCGCTCCCCGAGATCGGCACACGCCAACTGACCTCGGGCCCGCGGGCGGGCGCCGGTTGTTCAGCTTTGGGGGTCAGGAATCCGATAACGTAATCGTTTCGTTCGCCCGTCTCCAAGCGCAGGGTGCTAATCCTGTACACCCCACCGTTGGAAACGGCGACCAATTCGCTTTTGCCAGAAGTGCCATAGTCAGAAATCGATCTGACTAGGACCACTCCCAGATTTTGCCGGTCACGTCGAACGGCAATCATCCCAGCGGCCGTCACGTCGTTGAGCGTGAAGGAGTACTCTCCAGCCGGCAAAACCAACCCTCCCCAGCGTGCTTCGAAAGGCAGAGTGAATTTACCCGTGTAAGCGTCACTGGCCTTTGCGAGGTTTGCAGTGAAGCAGGCGGCTAAAAGCCCAACCCCAACTGCCATGGCCAGTTTGAAACTTCGAGTCAGTGTCATGATGTTCCTCCATCTTGGATTTAGCGGCGAACGCCACGCCCTGCCCCTGACCCAGGCACATGCATCGCACGCGACAACGACCTTATGTCAAGTCAACTGCAGCGTCAATGCACCAGCGGTGAACTGTCATTGAACTTTCTATGAACAGGTAACCTGTTAAAAACACAGGGGATATTTGACATGCGGACTATCCGTCCGAAATGTCTCTGTCTCGGCTAATGAGTGTCCGGGTCCTAGCTGGCACCGAAGACTCGCGAAAGCGGATAGGGGGCCAGCCCCTTTACGAGTGAGGTGAGGGTGCGGCAGGGGTTGGCCCCGATCTTGTGCAGTCCAGGGGAGCTTACCTTCCGCTCCCCGAGATTGGCACACGCCAACTGACCTCAGGCCCGTGGGCGGGCGACATTCGTTCAGCTTTGGGAGCCACGAATTTGATATCAAGGAAGCGGTCGTCGTCTGTTTGCAGACGCAGGGTGCTAATCCTGTACACCCCACCGTTGGACACGGCGACCAGTTCGCTTTTACCGGAAGACCCATAGTCTGAGACCGATCCGAATAGGACCACTCCCAGATTTTGCCGGTCACTTCGAACGGCAATCGTGCTGGCGGGCTTCAGGTCGTTAACCGTGAAGGAGTACTCTCCAGCCGGCAAGACCAACCCTCCCCAGCGTGCTTCGAAAGGCAGAGTGAATTTACCCGTGTAAGCGTCACTGGCCTTTGCGAGGTTTGCAGTGAAGCAGGCGGCTAAAAGCCCAACCCCAACTGCCATAGCCAGTTTCAAACTTCGAGTCAGTATCATGATGGTCCTCCATCTTGGATTTGGCGGCGAACGCCGCGCCCTGTTCCCGACCCAGGCACGTGCCTCGCTTGCGACAACGACTTTAGGTCAAGGCTACTTGGGCGTCAATGCACCAGCGGTGAACTGTCATTGAACTTTGTATGAACACGTAACCTGATAAAAACAAAGGGGGAATTTGACATGCGGACTATCCGTCCGAAATGTCTCTATCTCGTTTAGCCTTTCTGCTATACTTCACAAGAATGCCACCCCCCACGACAAGAGGCGCGAGTCTTTCCCGTGCAATTCACTTCGGGGCCTTCACAGTTGACCTGGAAGCCGGCGAACTGCGCAAGCGGGGGGTGAAGATCAGGCTCCAGGACCAACCCCTTCAAATCCTGGCGGCATTGCTCGAGCGCCCCGGGGAAGTGGTCACGCGAGAAGAACTCCAAAAGCGACTTTGGTCCGCCGACACCTTTGTAGATTTCCACCACAGTCTGGCGACAGCGGTCAAGAAAATCCGCCAAGCGCTGGACGATTCCGCTGACAATCCGCGATTCATTGAAACTCTGCGACGGCGAGGCTACCGCTTCATCGGGAGCGTAGACGCCGAACCCCGGGCGGGCAAGATCATGCTGGCCGTGCTGCCGTTCGAAAACATGAGTGCCGATCCCGAGCAGGAATATTTCAGCGACGGGATGACCGAGGAGATAATTGCGCAGCTTGGACGCCTGAACTTACAACGGCTGGGCGTTATCGCCCGGGCGTCGGTGATGCGATACAAAAACACCGACAAGGGCATCGATCAAGTTGGGCGAGAGCTGGGCGTGGGCTATATTCTCAAGGGCAGCGTGCGGCGCGCGGGCGACCTGGTACGTGTCGCCGCAGAGCTCATCCAGGCCACCGATCAGACGCATCTCTGGGCGGAAAGCTACGAGCGCGATTGGGCCGACGTCCATGCTATCTACCGCGAGGTTGCAGACTGCATCACGCGCTCCTTGGAGGTCGGGTTCCTGCCCGCGGAGCAACTCGCAAGGAGCGCGGCCTCGACCACAAATCCTGGGGCCCACAAGGCCTTCCTCAAGGGCCGTTACTTCTGGAATAAGGGAACCGGAGACGGGCTGAAGAAGGCGATCGAGTACTTCGAGCAGGCGACAGCAGAAGACCCTGGGTACGCCGTGGCCTACGCGGGGCTGGCTGTCGCCTACAACTTGGCGGATTACTTTCGAGTCTTCCCGGCAAGGCAGGCTTTCCCCAAAGCGAAGGCGGCAGCACTCAAGGCGCTGGAGCTTAATGCGCAGCTTGCGGAAGCCCATAATTGCCTGGCCTTCGCCAGCCTTTCGTTCGACTGGGACTGGGCTGGTGCCGAGCGGAGCTACACGCGAGCGTTCGAGATTAATCCTAATTTTGCGACGGCTCGTCATTGGTATGGATTCTTCTTGGGAATGCTGGGGCGGGTGGATGAAGCCCTCGCTGAGGTGAGACGAGCCCAAGAGCTTGATCCGCTTTCGCTCATTATCAACACTCATCTGGGGTTGATGTTGTATTGGGCTCGCCGCCACGATGAGGCGATCGAGCAGCTCTGGCAGACGCTCGAAATGGAGCCTGACTTCGCTGCGGCGCACGGCTGCATTGGTTGGGTCTATGAGCAAAAGGGGATGTATGAGGAATCGATCAGCCATCTCCATAAGGCCATAATCCTTTCCGGCGGGAGCCCTGAAAAGATAGCGGCCCTCGGTCACGCCTATGCGACGTTTGATCGGAGAGGGAAGGCGGACGACGTTCTCGAGCAATTGCGCGGGCTCTCGGAGGGGAGATTTGTCTCCGCCTACGATTTCGCAATTATCCACGCCGGGCTGGGCGAGAAAGACCAGGCGTTCGAGTGGCTGGAACGGGCCTACGAAGAACGCTCCTTCTCCTTGGTGATGAGCCTGAAGGCCGAGCCGGGTCTAGACCAACTGCGCTCTGACCTTCGGTTTCAGGACCTCCTGAGCCGCATCGGCCTGCCGCCATAAGCCGGCTGGGGCGAAACCATGTGCTTTCAGCGAGCAGGACAGTTGAACTCAGTGAGCTGGGGGGAAAGCGATTACGCAGTCACATCAGTAAGGGTTTCGGCACTACGCGAGGGAGAGGCGACGGAGCCTTATTCTACAAGGCTGAAGACATCACGCAAGGGCGGGGCGACTGACCAGCCACGGTTTCAGTGCTCCGAAGAGATGAACATGAGGGAGGGCATCCGGACGTTGCGCGCGTCAGGCTTCTGCACGAGTTGCTGTTCGTGCAGAACTACCGATTTGGCATCTGGCTGCACACCTGGTCCCCCGCCGTCGAGGAGCACCTCCACTTTCTGCTACCACTCCCCCTCTTGCTCCTGGTGAGTCTCTCCCGCGAGGTGAAAGACCCCTTCAAGGCTATGCCCTACCTGTTCGTTCTCTTGACCCTTGCCTGCCTCGCTGCCCGAATCATCGGAACCCGGGCAGAAGGGGCTCGGGTAGGACCGCTCAGTGAGAGTCCCGGATCTCTGCGTTGCTGGCTGTATTCATGCGGAACACTCCCAGGTCGCCGTCCCGGAAGGCTAACGTTCCCACAGAGGACAAAGAAGACGAGTATTGGGCGACTCGGTAAGCCCACACATAGTCGAAGTCACTTTGCACGCGTCCCCAATCCAGGCGGCTCATCGGGGTGAACGCCAGCCCGCAGGGGTCGTAAGTGTGGATCCTCATCGCAAACGGATGCACCCCGGGATCATGGAACAGACACGTCGAAGCCCACCCGCGCTCGATGACACCGTAGGCCCAGAAGTGGCGTTCCACGATGGGCGCGCCCTGCGACCAGTCGACCAAGGGCAAAACCCGACCACCCTCCGGAATGGCCGCAAAAGAGCGGGAGAGTCTCGCAAGATGCGGCTGGAGAGAAACGAAATGCCGCTCCAGGCCGCCCGTGCGAATCAGGAAGAGGAGAACGGCGATGGCGGCGAGCCTCCGCCCTCGCCGGCCCACCTTCCCGGCGGCCAAGGCGAACACCCAGACAAACGGCAGAAGCCTTTTGTCAACATTCGTCGCGGGCCCGTAGGCTGCCGGAAGCCCCCAGTACAGAAAGAACAACAACCCCGCTGCCCCCAGCCAGCGGTGGTTCCACCTGAAGTCGAGATTCCCAGCACGCGCCCAGACCAAGCTGCCAGCGATCACGAGCATGGTCATGAAATCGAGAGCGGGGGAGTAACCGAGCATTACGGCCACCAGGCCCCCGGCCTTATCCGCGAAGGTGCGGAACTGCATTGCGCCGTGGGACCCGAGACCCCACATGCCGTGAAGGTAGAAGAGTATTCCCGGAATGAACAACAACGCGGCGAGCGACGAGTCCCGAACCGGCCGGCGAGCGAGCAGCGCGTAGGCGGTCATCACCGCGCCCGCGACCGCAAATCCCGCCAAGTGGGTGAAGTAGAGCCCCGTCGTCAGTACCAGTAGTATGCACCATGAGCGCCAGCGGGGGCGTTCGAGATAGCGCAGCCACAAGCCCACCGTCAGAAGACAGAGTGCGAGGCTGAGCTGCAGGTTCAGGAAGCCGTAAAGAAAAAAGAACAGATTGTTGGAGACCAGCAACGACCAGAAGGCGAGGCCTTCTTCTCCGGGATTGGCGTGGCGGAGGAAAAACCACGTTGCCACCGGCACGCTGAGCACGCAGAGGCTGAGAAGCACCCGCCCGGCCAGCTCGACCGGCATGAACTGCTGCAGTCCGAGCAAGATAGCGTCCATGGTGAGGTAGGGATAAGTGTTCCATTCCGCACGATAGAATTGGCTGAAATGAAAAGCGGGGTCCTTGAGGTGGGCGAGCACGAAGGCGCTCGCCAAGTGATTCGGGTAATCGACCAGGGGCGGGTACCGAACCGTCCAGATGGGTGCGAGCAGTCCCCCGGCGAGAACGAGGAGCAGCACTGCCCTGGCGAGCCGGTGAGGAGCGGGCCTCGGAACTTCGGCCGGAATGCCGTCGGAAGTCATCCGCTCAAGTGGTGTCTCACGACTAGTCATACTCGCCTGCACGAAGGCTCTCGCCGTTCCTGCCCCGCGTTACGAAGGGCTCGCTCAGCACCCCCTCAGACCTCTTGCCCTTCCGCCGATGGGAAGAGCGACGTCGCCAGAGCAAACGCCACCAGTACAGGCGCAAGCAGGAAGAGAGCGCCGAGTGGCACCAAGAAGGGGTACAAGGGAATGTAAAGGATCACGACTGACACGGTAACGACCAAACGGCATGCCGACTTCCGGGACCACTCCGGCGACCCTATGACCAGCAGCACAGCGAGAAGTGTGGGAGTCAGGTCGTGCGTATTGAGGTACGGCGCCGCCACCTCCGAGACCACGAGTGAGGCCGCGAACATGAGATCAGACGAACCGCCGTCCGCGCGGTCCTCGTGATGCCATCGCCACGCCGTGAGCGCTATCAGAAGAATCGAGACCAGCCCCGCTGCAACTTGGATGGACCAGGAAGCCACCTTGCCTGCTAACAAGGCGCTGAGAAAACCCCGGAGCGTGGGCGTGTTTGAAGGGCTAATGCTCCAGTAGGGGGGATTGATAGGGTTCTGCATGATATCAAGCAGCAAATCCACGTATGCGTGGACGCCGGGAACCCCAACGACGGCGATCGTTAGCGCCCCCACCAACGAGGCCGCTGATACGAAACCGCCCAGTAGCTTCCACCTTCCTCGCAGCAGGCAGATAAGCGCAAAAGGAAGCACCACGGGGAACTTGAACAGTCCGAGCCCGAGGAATACACCGGCCCACAAGTCCTGCCGCCGCTTTATGAACACAAAAGCGAAAGCCCATGAAACCAATAGAAGCAGTGAGGTCTGACCTTGAAGCAACGCCACCCAGGCTGGGAAGAACGTAAAACAGAGAAGGAGGTAGCGCAGCGTGTTTTTTGGCGCCGGCGCATAGGGTCGGATGAGATACGCGAACAGCATCCACAGCGCCACATCAAAGGCGCCCCAAACCGCGTAGGCCTTGGCGTAAGCAAGCTTGGTGATCGGCGCAACCAGGGCAAGTTCAAAGGGAGGATGGATTCCCATCAGCACATTCGGCCGGTTGAAAAGCGACTTCTGGACTCTAGCCTGCACCTGCGGATCATAGATCCCGCCACCGCATCCTTCGCGCATCAGCAGCGCCGGGGTGTAAATCGAGATGAAGTCGTAACCTACTGATTCGGAACTCCGGGCCTTTATGAGGATGACTCCCAGCAGGAGGGTTGCAGTGAATGCAACGGCAACAAAGACTTGGCGCCTTGTGGGTGCCTCCCGGTTCCGCATCGCTTACTGCCTCCCTGCTTGTTTGCGCACGAACAGCACACTCAGCTTGTCGCCGTAAACTCTCTGCCATTGCGGCGAGTTCGCGAGCAGGGTCGCCAGAGCTTCGTCGCGCGCGATCAGGCAGGACTGGATGTTATAGGCGTTCAGCAGGAAGGGTGCGGTGAGCGCGAGCCGGGAAATGCTGAGGTAGTCGGAGAGCACGCCGACCCGTTCGTAGATATCCGCCCGGCCGTCTACAAACACCTTGTTCTGTCCATCCAACTGCCAGATCAGATAGCCGCCGTAACCGTAGTTGTTGTACATCGGCCGGGGAGCAGGGTGCTGCTTCAGATACGCCACGGCTTTCACCGGCCACTTCTCCTCCATGATGCTTTCGAGCCTGGCCCGCGAGGGGAAGAACCACACGATGCCGGCGACGACGAGCGCCATCAAGAGGCCATTTAGAGCGTACTTGTCCTTGGCGGGCTTATAGGGCGGAATCCAGCGGGCCACGACCCCGGCGAGCAAAGGCGAGCAAAAGGGCACGAAGACCAGAAGGAAGCGCAAGTGCAGGCAAGCGGCCACGACACCGGCGAAGAACAGCACAAGCTCTTCCAGCCGCCAGGTGGGCCGCAGGGTGACTTGAGCCAGCACGAAGCCGAGGAGCAGGGCCAGGAAAAGCTTCCCGAAGAATTCTCCAAACATCATGGACTGCCACTCCTGGATATTGCCCACGTTGATAGGCTGGGAGAAGGCCATATTCACTGGGTAGAGGCAGAGATCTGTGCGGTAAGGCGTAATCGTGAGCGCCATCAGACTCAGGAGCGCTACCAGTTCCAGGCGCAGACGCTCGCCGGAAGTCCAAAGCCGGGATGCAACTCCGCCCCAGTGAATTTCCACCAGGCCACTGGCCCAGTAAACCCCCAACGCAAACAGTCCTAGGACGAAACTCCCGTGCGTGTTGACCCAGACCAGGAACAGCGCCGGCAGGAGCCACAGCGCCCCGGTGTGGGCCTGGCGAAAGCGCTCGAGGACAATGAGGGTGAGCACCAGGAAGAAATACCCGAGCATCTGTGGGCGCAAGCTACAGGAAGGATAGACCAGCGGCAGAAGCACGGCGCAAGTCACGAAAGCCGCTTTCGAATTCCCGCAGCGCAGCGTTGTCAAGGCGTAGAGAGCGAGCAGGATGGCAGCGGCGAGAGCGAGATCGAGCGTCATCAGCCCCCGGAGTCCCCATGCGTCCTCCATTGCCGCAAGCAGTAGATCACCCAGCCACTCATAGGCGATCCAGGGGCTGCCGCGAGCGGTAAAGGAATAAGGGTCCACGGTGGGCCAGCGATGGGTGGAAAGAAGGGTGGCGCCCACCTTGATGTGCCACCAGACGTCCGGGTCCACAAAGAAATTCCGCAGCGGCACAAAGATGCCACCCACCAGCAGAACTGCCAGCAGGGCCGGGAAGGAGACCACCTTCTTGAGGCTGGACTGGAACGCAGTGAGTTCCAAGTTGGGAGGAGTTGCCCACGTGTCAGGAGTCGCCATCAGAATCTCGGAGCAATTCTATCCTATCTTCATCAGGAAAGGAGCCATCATGACACAGGCCTTTCATGCATCCGCCCCGTGCTCACACCGGAATCCTCCCTCCGGAAGAGCCCCCAGAAAGATGCGCGACGGATTCTTTCCGGCGGGGCCAAAGAGTCTGTGCGAAAACTCTGAGCGGCGGTCTACTTGTCCCGGTGCTTAAGATCGGGGTGACCGCCGGTCTCAATAATCAATGACTTCTCCGCTCGCCAGGGCGGGGCACCGGTCAGCAACGCGCCACAGCCGTGGGCTGACTCTTGCTGATTTTCGGCTAGCGTAATCGCGGCCTTCAGGCTTAGACTTTTGCCCAGGAGGCCGCGCGGGTGATTTGCCTCTTCGAGCTAGTCCTCAAGGCGTACATCGCCGTATTGAAGTGGGCGGTCGAGAGCGTAGCGCGGATTGTCCTCGGGATACGAGACTCCTTCCTTTGGGCATGCCACAGCGTCCGTGAAAAACCCTCGCGACTCATTGGTATTCTGGCGGTTTTTGTCCCGATAGGCATCCTGGTGACGATAGGGCGTCGAGAGTGGTTTTTGAACTGGCCGGCAATTTTTCTTACGGCCCTGGCGCTTTACGGAGCGCTCGAGTCGTCGCTTTCGGCGGCGCCGTCGTTTCTGAGATAGATGATAAAACTCGGGATCGCTTCTTGCCTCGCGCTTGGCTGGAGCATGTTGGCGCGGTCGGAGCCCATGCTTCATGCTCTGGGGATCTCGCGAAGAGAGACGTTTTACCCAAGGCTGGCCGGGCTGGTGATTCTTTGCGATGTAGGATAGTGCGGTCTGTTTCTGGAGGGGATTGCGCATATGATCACATATGTGCTAATGTGAATCGCATGGCGATAAGATTCATTATTAGGCACGAAGCTTCTGTGACTCGTCCAAGCTGGAGGGGTCGGAGATTATGCCTTCACTGGGGTGTACTTACGGATGTGAATGGTAGAGCTGCCGAGGAAGGGTACCGCAACATGTGGAGGAATGAGAAAGGCCGCCTCCTCACCGGTCGCGCCCAGGCTCGGATACCGTCTAAGGCTGTTTCTGATGAGCTGTGGTCCATTGCTGAAGCCGAGGGGTGGGCAGACCTTCTCGGTGATGGAGCAGAAGATTGAGGTAGTCGACACGCCGCGCTCACGTCTGACTGCTCCCTTTTTTCTGGTGGTCGCCGATTGGGATAACCGCGTCTTCACCGTTGAAGGACCAATGATTGATGATACGCCCTGGAACAAGGCGGTCGTGCGAGCTCAGGAGGCTGGACGTAACGTGAAATGTTGCAATGGCGGGAGCGCCCAAGATGAAGCCGTCAGCGCTTATAGGCGGGCATACGGGTTGCGCTTCGTTGAGCCGGGAATTATTGTTCATCCGAGGATTGACGATTGACGGTGAGTCGCCGTAGACGGCAGTGTACAACAGAGTGTCCGTGAAAAGAGGGTAACCCATGCAAACTCTGAATCACGATCCTGTGAGCAACACGCCAGAAGACAACAAGCGTGAGGTCTGTGCCCACTGTGACAAACCCATGACTGTGCAGGATAAGTTTTGCGCAAGCTGCGGACACCCAAGAGGGGCTTCGGCAAGAACCCAGCCCCCGCACCGGAGGACGGCCCTGTTGATTGCGGCGGCGATAGCGTTGCTTGTGGCGATTGCGGCAGTGATCAGCAAGAGTCCGGACGCCACAGGTACTGACAATAATTTTGAAGCCGAGTCGCGCAACGCCCAACCAGCCCAGCTACCCAAATCCCTACCAGCTTCAAGGTCAGAGGTATTACACTGGTACAACCCGCCTCCCAAGAAGCTGGGGATATTCCGCACACACGCTGGGACCGTGGTTTACACATACGCGCTGAAGAATGCCACCCTGGAACTCGAAGAAAAAACCGACAGGCCAGAGCTTGTCCGCGCTTCGCTGAAGTTCAACATTCCGGAGATCAGAGCTGGTACGAACACGATTCTCGCGGTCTGGCTCGATTGCGCGCTGTTTGCTAAGAACATTGCCGGAGTGAATACGTTCAACGACTCCACGACCTTGAAACGCCTTGGGTTCGACCATGCCTACGATCCGGGTCCGGATGAGATAGTAAACAACGGAGTGCGGGTTCGACGGTTCACGAAAGGCGGCGTTTTGGTCTTTGAGCTTACCCCAGAGTAAGAAGCGTAGATTAAATCTCCCTGACGCGGAACCTGACAGTGTAACGGAGCGCGGCAATCATCGTTCCTCGCCCCGCGACACGAAAGCCGTCCGGGGGGCTTGAGGTCACTGAGATGCTCCGCCCTGCACCATCCAGTGCGGGGCTCCGTGTCCTCCGTGTTCAGGCTTGACGGGCACGAGCGGCGGAATCTCAGCGTCATCCTATTTCGCGGCACACGCTAGGCGCCGTTGCCAGCGACGAGCTTTTGAAGAGTTGGCAAAACGGCGAAGGGGGTTCTGACGCTCGCGATGCTCTCGCCGAGCTGCCGGATTTTATCCGGCTTGAGGTGCCCAAGCAGCGTGCCGGCCTTGGCCAGGTAATCGATCCGCTCGGGAGCCAAGCCCATCACCCGTGCGCAGGTGGCGTCGACCGCCACGGGATCGTCACCCAGGATGAGCACTCCACTGGGCTTGGCAATTCCCTGGATGGGGCCGTTACCTTCCATCCCCACGATCCCATCCACGATGGCGAAGTCCGGGCGCACGGTGCTGTTGATGTCGAGAATGGAGCGGGTGATACCGGCCCAATGCAGGATATTTTTGGGCCAACCGTAACAGCACCCTGGCACAATGCCAAACATGTTTTTGAGGGAAAGCGTAGCGCCCACCCAGTGATGGGTCTTGAGCTTGGGCAGAGAGACCACGAAATCTGCCTCCAGGACGGTCTTGGGAAGATAAAGCTCCCTCAGCTTGGAGGCGCGGGTCTGCAAGGTGATGGGATGAACTTCATCAAGGTTCAGGTCTACGAAGAGGCCGGGCAGCGGGCCCAGGTAGTCGCGCAGGCGAATGGTTTCGACAATGGCCTCGGTGTCGCGCTCGTGACCAGGTCCCTCCGCTACCCGCACGGACTCTGCTCCGAGGCGCAGGAAGCATTCGCGCGCCGCCCCGACTACCGCGGGGTGCGTGTTCACGACGCCCCCCGGGTCCGGTTCCACAAAATTCGGTTTCAGCAGCACTTTCTTGCCGCGCAGGGGCAGGTCAAACTCCCGCAGGGCCTGGAAGAGAAGCGCGCCCAGGTCAAGGTCGTAGCTCTGGGCCCGAACGATAGCCACGCAAGAGGGCGGCCGGTTGAAGGAAGGCAACAAGCGGCTGTTAGCAAGGCTCATGAGGTCAAGCTCTCCCCGGCGGTTTTGCCAGCCCGGCTTCCTTCCCCGCCCCAGGCGAGGGCGATCCAGGCGACCGCGAGCACGCTCTCGAAGAAGCGATTCTGCAGGTAAAGCTCGCCGAGGGCTGGGGCGAGCGGCGGTACCTGCCGTCCATAAGCCGCCAAGCAGCGGTGCGCGAGGGCTAGGGAGGTTGCTCCGCGGATGCCGGCATAGGCGCGCGCGAGCCAGTCAAGGCTCATTTGGTTCTCCGCGCGCTGGGGCTGATCGATCAGCGCCAACAGCGCCCAGGCCGTCGGGCCAATGCGAGGCACCCCAGCCACACCGTAGACCAGCGGGTTGCCGCTGTTCCATCCGCCTCCCGGGCACATGCGGTCATAAAGCATCCGCTCGGCCAGCCGCTGGCGTTTCGCCGCCCGGGGAGGAAGCAAACCTGGGGGCAGGCTGCGAAGAAGCAGGAGGGCATGGGACGTGGGTTCCACCCAACTGGCCGTGCCCGGGGTCCAGCTCCAGCCGCGTAGCGAGATGTCCTGGTGGACCACCGCGGAGCGGGCCAAGAACTGCCGCAGCCGCCACCAGAGCGTGCCGTCCGCCGGCCACGCGTCCAAGAGCCAGTTCAGGCCCCGCACCACCGCCTCCGGCGAACCGCCTTGAAGGTGCAAGGCTAGGGACGCCAGGGAAGTCGTCCAGCAGCCCTGGCGCTGACCCGGAAAGGCGGGCCACGAGCCGTCCGGCAGTTGCGCCTGGAGGAGCCAAGCGTGCCCGCGGGCGCACGTTTCCGTCAGTGCAGGAGCTTGGCTCCACGAAGTGAGCGCCATCAGCACCCAGGACGTGGCTTCCACGCTGCTGGGCGAGGCGCGGTGGTAGCCCCATCCGCCGTCGGGGTTCTGGTTGGTGATGAGAAAATGCCGGCAATACGTGTTCGCGAGCTGGCCTGAATTCACGGCCTCTCGATAGGCCTCCCCGCCGCCATTTTCTGAAGGCAACATGCCGTCCATTGCTGGGCCGAGTCCTACATGACGATCTTCGGAATCGTCTGTTGCTCGACGTAGCCCGCCGGCGAGGTCTCCTCGGACTGAATCTTGAGGTCGTGAACCAAGCGGTGCAGATAGCCGCGGGCCAGCCTTTCGCCCCTGGGTTCGCAAAAACAAGCCTCATCAGCCAAGTTCGGCCTCATTGCGAAATCGCCATCTGGGAGGTGCTGGTCATCCCCCATGTCGATTTGGGCAGAAAAGGGAGGATGAACTTGAAGGGATAGCTCACCTGCACCACGACCAGGCACCCGGGACTGTTGTTACCGTTGGTGGTGTCGCACGCAGTTGCGGCGCCCGCAGGCCCCGTCCCAGGCCAAGTCGTGGTCACCGTCAAGGCGCTGGGACTGATTCCCCGCGGCGTGATGCTCTGCACGTAACTCGTCACGTTAGCCGCAGTGGCGTTACAACCGAAAGTGGTGGCAGAAGCGCAGGCGGTGCTTCCCGAAGTGGAACCGCGCACAATCGCATAGCGAGTTGCTTCGCGGGCCGCGTTGCACACGAAGTGATAGGTGTAAAGGTAGCGCGCGAAATCCATGATACCAAACAGGAAGGTCAGCAACACCACGAGCACGACTGCAAACTCTACCAGCGTGCTGCCTTGCTCGTCGAAGACGGTTCTCCCGTGGCCTCTGCCCGAACACCAACGCCGCCTTGGCTTTCCTTCCCTCACGTTGCTTTCCCGCATTCCCCAACAGTCTGCCGCAAGAAGTTCCAGGGATATCACCCTAACAGGTTGCGGAAAAACGTGTAGCGGCGCCTTCACGTCGCCATGTTGGCGATGAAAACACAGGACATGTGGCGATGTGAAATCGCCGCTACTTCGTCGGGGGCGAGTTTTTCCGCAACCTGCTAAGGCCGCTTCAGGTGGCGACAGCAACCATGACTCGGGATTTGGGCGTGTCACAATTCCGCATTCACCCTGCAATTCTCGTACTGCCCTTAGGCTACTGGCCCGCGCGCAGCCTCGCCATCCCCTGCAAGGAAAATGAAGACGGGATACCCGGCCAGGGCATCAGGGTTTTGTAAGTGGCCGAGGTGGTGACTTGCACGTAGTTCACCACGTTGACGGTGCACATCGGTTGGCTTGAACAACTGGCCACCGCGTTTGAGCCGTCGGAACATTCGCATCCGTAAGTCGCCGCGGCGGTTATCCCGGGCACGTCCCGCGCATCGCCGAGGGCAGCGTTTTGCATCCCCACCGTGTCGTCGGAGTTTTGCAGGCCGTACAGGGCGCCGGCGTACGCAGCATTGCTGACCTCGATGCTGAGGTAATAGGCGCGGCCAAAATCGATCAACCCGATCAGCAGTAGCGACAAGAAAGGAAGGAGCAAAGCGAATTCTACCAAGCTCGCTCCGCGCTCCGGCACGGTCAATGCCGCCAAGGGGAGTAAGACCCGCCAGCGTGATCGGGACATGACTTCTTGTTGGACGGGCAAGCTGAATTTCATGCTCATTCCACCAGCACGCCACCACTGCCCTTAATCGGCGATCCATTGGCCAATGATGAGTAATCGTTACTGAACCCACTGGTACTGAAATTGCCGTTCGAAAAGGTAAGAAAGACAAACTGGATCTGCCAAGCGTCGAGAATGTTGTACTGGACGGGACCACTAAAGGCGAACAGCACCTTGGCCTTGGGAAAGTAGTACGTTCCTTCCAGCACGGTGTTCAGGCTGGATGTACCGATGATTTGCGCCGTAGAGGTATTTCCCGGATCCTGGAAGAACAGGATTCCCCCATAGGTTCCGCTGGTGGGCGCGGTTAGATTTACAGTCCCAGTGGTGAGAGACGCGAGTAAGAAGGTGATACTTCCCGACGGCCCGTAGTTGTAGAACGTAACCCCGTTGCCGCGGACGGTCGTGCCGAGGTCGATGGTAAGTCCGTAAGAACTTGGGATCGCCTGATGACTGTTGTTGGTTGAAGTCAGAATGTAAGTGCCCGGATTGAAGGTGACATTTGCCCCTGGATTGATTTCGATTCCGCCACAATAGACACCAGGATAGAGTGTTGCTGTGCCATTGATCAGCAGTCCTCCCTTGGTCGGCGTCCCGTTGTAACCCGTGTACGGGCTGGTGGTGCTCAAGCCGCAGGTTCCCACGGTGGGTGTTGACAAATACGCCAAAGGATCAGCCGGCGAGGGCCTCGTTATGTGGGTTTTTGGGGTCGGATTTATGACGCACAAGAATCTTGAGTAGCTCCCGACAATGCCGATCTGGGAGGCCCGGATGGAACCAAGAAGGAAGCACGTTAGTGCATTGTTATTGCTTGACTCGTCGACGATGCCACAACTGGAATTCACGCTGGCCAGAAGATCCACACTTATCGTACTCGCATCGGTGGGATCCAGAGAAAAAATACAATTGTTTCCGCCGGCGAGCCCCGCCTCTGCCCGGGCCGTGAGGGTCACTGACGTGACGCCGAAGATCCTGGAAAAATAGGTCGGCTCCTGTTGGGAGACGACCACCTCTACATAATGCACGTCGCCACCATTCGGGTCAGACGCACCCAGGTAACACGGCGGGTTGTTAACGGTGATGGCCAGACTGCTCGTGCTACTACCACAGTTCGTAACCAGGGTACTCCCGGTGAAGCCGTTCTCCGTCAAGGCATCTTGGGCGGCAGTGGTGAGAGCGCTACAATTACTCGTCCCCCCACAGTAGCTGAGCTCCATCGCTCCAGCGAGCGCTGCAGCGTCAGCGACCTTCTGCAGCTGCCGCTTCATGTAACGAAGGTACCCCAGGTCAATACCCAAGCCCAGAAAACCCAAGATGACAATCATGGCCAGGGCAACAATCACCAAGGCTTGGCCTGCGTCGCTTTTGGCTTTGACCATATGATCCGGCTATCTGGCGGTAGTAGGGTCAACCAGCTAGCCAAATGTTAGTATATACGGAGCAATCCACTTGTCAAGTATGATTACACTTATTAAGAGATCACTTAAGGAAAGGCTTCTCGACTGGGCTCCGGGGGCGAGAGTCCGGGGGACAGTTTGGACTTCCGTCGATTAAGGTCCTCTAACCCGGATTTCTCGCCACGCTGAACCAGATCTCGTCGGGAGGTCGGAAGGGCGGGCCCCGTCAACTTCCCGGTACCACGGCTGGAATGCCTACCAGAATCTCCACTGCCACCGGGCTCCCAGCTCGAAGGGCGGGGGTAAATTTCCAGCGAGCGAAGGCAGCCAGCGCCGCAGCATTGATGGTCGGCTCGAGGCCACGAAGAACTTCCAGGTTACCCACCGCACCGTCCGAACGGATGAGTCCATGCAGAATGATCATCCCGTCTGGAGGGTCCTGGGTCACGGGCGGACGGTGAAAGTCGAACTGGTCAAGAACCCTCGGCGGCGTCAGTAGCGGTTGCAGGTGGATCTGGACCACCCGCGAAGCTGTCGCCAGCTTGGGAGGATCATCGTGAGCGGAGTACTGCAAGATCCAGTTCTTGCGGGGCATCGGCAGGTAGATCGTGTAGATCTTCTCTCCGTGCAGCACACCGTAGACCCGCAGCCCGCCGCCACCCCCAGGACCACTGCTCACGACGACGCCGGGCGCGCGGAGCTTGAGTGTGGCGGCATTCACAGGATAAACCAGGGCTTCAGGTTGGAGTGGCGCGAGCGCTCCCGCCGGGATGCCTGCTAAGCCGGCGTGACCGGTAACGCTGAGTGACGGGCTGGTTCCGGAACTGCCGGGACCTCCGCCGCCAGCCTCCCCCTTCCCCACGGCCACGCTCTTATCACCGCCAGGGCCGCCTCCCTCTTTGCCAACGTCGGGTGGTACACCAGCCACTCCACCCGGCGAACCTGGCTGGGCTCCGGCCGGGCTGATTGAAAACGCCCCCTCACTTTTCCCGAGCGGCAACGATGTGAAGTCCTTCAAGGGAATCGGACCAACACTCAGGGTAGTCAACTTCGGAGCCTCAGGGCGGTTCTCTGTTTCCGCTGCGACGGTGGTCTCAGCTTTGGTGTTAGGCGGCTGCGTCGCAGGCGCTGGCGAGGCCTCCGCTACGGGGCTAGTCGCCTCATGCTTATCCGGTTGTTTCAGCAAGCCCCAATATGTTGGGGTCAGTCTTGGCCGGGCGGCTTGGAACGGTCCGCCTGGTTCGCATCTCCTTATAGGTCGTGGACTTGTGCTTGGTCCCGAGTCCCAGCAGGGTTTGGAACGCCGCCATAGGTTGC